>Ga0075121_1000234_pt1 | contig 39039 bp, 36 predicted proteins | sample AntAceMetag02UKG_FD_69793 | JGI IMG/M metagenome (GOLD analysis project Ga0075121, IMG submission 69793) | Saline lake microbial communities from Ace Lake, Antarctica - Antarctic Ace Lake Metagenome 02UKG | ecosystem: Environmental > Aquatic > Non-marine Saline and Alkaline > Saline | place... | reverse complement strand
ACCGCACAGTTCTCTCATGGTAAAGGAGTTGACCTTCTCGATCCTCGAGTTTTCGATCTCTTGCACATTCTTTAGAAATTTACCCTTTTCAGAATACTCCGATAAAGTGAAATCATGAATAATTATTTCGATATCATTTGATGGAAGTGCGATTGTTGTGAATGTGATTTCTGATCCAAGAGAAAACGGTTTATCGGTATTTTCAAATTGGATTTCAATATCATTTCCTTTTGAGGAAAAAGAGAACATATCCTTTGCGTGAACTAAGCTTACAGCAAATAACAGTATTATGACAATGAGAAAAGACTTTTTCATATAACACCTAAAAATATTTTCATACACTTTGGAAATCGAGTTTTTTATGTCCAGAATTGTAGTAAGAGTTAACCATCCGTTTTCATTTCATTACACCGTGACAGGCGAAAAATACCCCAGTTGAATAAAAAATAAATTCAACGGGGCAGGCGAAAAAACACGAATGAAAAAAGTTGATTATAAATCAGCATCGTTTGAGAAGCTAAAAAGAACTCACGCAAAGAGCGTTCGTCTTCGTTACACTTCAGTCTTCTCCGCCAGCTGGCGGATACGCCCAGACAAGACACCGCAACAAGCAAAGAAAAGAATACGCAAAGGCGCAAGGCTTGAAAAAAGGAAAAATAACAATCCCTGATATTCCCGTACTTGAGGTGTCATGGACCATTCCATGACACAACTACTGTCAGGAAGTAGTTCCTGACAACTCAGGAAAGAGTTAACCACGAAATATACGAAAAAACACAAAATAAAATCCGATTTAAGTACTTGTCACAAATCTATGAACGGTGATAATTACAGCGCAAGAAATTAAATTTGACAAAAAGAGTGGTTATCATTTTTGAAGGGTTCAAAGGAATTCAAATAGTTTTTAAAAAGAAGCGGGAAAAGATATTATCGATCAGTTTACAAAATTCAATCAGCATTTTATCGGATTTGTAATAAGATATTGAAAACAAAGGAATGATAATGTATAACTTAAATAATAGTAAACAATTAGGTAAACTTAGATTAGGTAGTCAATGAAAGCAACAATTGCTTTTTCCATTAGTACACCTCATCTTATGTTAGGCCTAAATAAGGAGATGCTATGAACAAAAATGTTTGGCCACGAAATCTATATACAGGTGTTGGTGGTGGTTTATACACTGGTGTCGGCGGTGGAATGTATACAGGTGTAGGCGGAGGCGCTTATACGGGAGTCGGTGGTGGTTTATACACTGGCGTCGGTGGCGGAATGTACACTGGCGTTGGTGGCGGGCTGTATACCGGAGTTGGTGGAGGCCTATATACTGGCGTCGGTGGCGGGCTGTATACCGGAGTTGGTGGAGGCCTATATACTGGCGTCGGTGGCGGTTTATATACCGGTGTAGGTGGTGGCATGTATACAGGTGCCGATTCAAATCCCTATGTAAGTAATATTCCTCCATGGCCATATTTCTTGCGTGAAATTGAAAGGCTTGGTTACAACTCAGAAGCAGCCTTAATAAGACAATATTTACCTCAAAATTTGTGGCCAGAGAATTTTTTTTAGGCCTAACAAGGCGCTCAAGCAAGGACGCGCTAAAGCGCGCCGCTTAGCTTGGCGTTATCTGTGAATAAATACATGAGAAAAATATGAGCATTTTCGCCAACATTATTCTTTTCCTTAGCTCTCTGTTGTTGCTAATCGATATTGCGCCTTCAGATTTTTCGAGTAGTCATATTAAGCAAAAGGAAGCTATTGCTCTTCTTGAAAAACACCAAAACATTTTTGATGATCAATCGGCTAAAATTGATTTTGGCAACCAAAGGCATATCGTTGATCCTCAATCATTTCAAACGCTCAAGCAATTTATCAATGACAATTCTCCGCTCGCGAAAAACATTAAATGGGAAAGAGTTGTTGGCGTCGGATATTCTTCAATTGCTATACCTGTCGGCAATAATAAACTAGAAGCCTTTAGGCCCATTTATGTTGCTGTATTGCCAGCAGATAATAAAACAATTATGGAATTGTCTCCTGTGGGTGAAATGTTAGATTTAAATAAATGGATCATTTCACAGCATCAAAGATCGTTAATATCTACAGCTATAATTTTGCTCATGGTTGGTTTTTTTATTCAATTGATTTTATCAATCTTAGAGAAAACAGATAAAGGCAAGAATAATAACCAAAGCGCCCCACTAATAACCAATATAAGCCTAGAACCAGAAGCAGCTCCAAATATTAAAGCGAATCCTGACACGCAAAAAGATATAAACACCAAGGAATAAGTTTTTTTAGATATAGAGATATGCACTAGACTTTCTCAGATAACAATGGTTTCAACCGGACTGGTATGGGCTTTGTGTGGTTCGCTTCGCTCTTCATCTTTTCTACTCCAGCCGGTTAAACCGGCGTTAGGTATATCAAATGATAGGTAGGTTAATAATTTAGTAACGTATCATGTCCGAATATTTTTAATCATAAATTAATTAGGAGTAATAAGAAAATGAAAAATTTATTTGTCGTTTTTCTATCATTTTATTTCCTTCTCTTATTCGGGTGCTCAAAAGACAATTCTGAAATTATACCTACTCAAAATACGATAATTAATATTGAGCATTCAGCATCAGGTTGGGAATTGTATAGTTGGAAAATTGTAGATCACTGGAAATATTCAATCTTAATTGGGACAGATCGATTAAAAACATATAAGGAAGTGAATACCAGTAAAATATTGGTTACGGGTGAGGAAAAATTGAAAGAAATCTTGAAGCTGTTTCCCGAAGGCGAGAATATCACATGGATTGGACAGGGCTGGTTAGAGAGATGTTGGCAATCCGATTATAAAAATTTGGAATTACCTCCGGAAATTATCCTCGAAGATATTAAAGATTATTGTAATGAAATAAAACTAATTTTGTACGTAACAGATTGATAATAATTGAATATCATGTTTATTATAATAAAATATTAGTCTTCGGCATTAAGCTGACCCGGTGAAGCGGGCAGCATATGCCCGGACCGTTAGCCCATAAAAAAAGGCGATCCTTCCGAACCGCCTTTTATAGATATCTAAGTTATCAAATTTTACATATCTGCCTGAATTTTCATGCCGCCGTAAATTTTCTTCCCTTCCTGTGCGCCGTTAAAGTCCTTCATATTGTCGATCAGACCGACTTCAGGAACAAGGAATACGTTTTTACAAATACTCACTTTCTTCTGTATGAAAGCGCTCATCGCAGTATCTTTATCAGTCCACAGAGAATTACAGGTCTGTATATAGCTGACACCTGCGGTAATGAGTTTACAACTAACAACAACTAATCCGCCGAACGTTTTAGTATCTTCAAAGGATTTATTTGCCGAATTGTAAACAACATTAGATGGAGTGATCGTGCATATGCCGTAGTTGCCGACATTCACGCCATAGCTGTACTGCGCAAGCAAATTCAGCATCCCAAGATTATATTTGCCTGTTAATGTGACTGCATAGGCAAGGATCATTTTATCGAGTTGGTCAGTGTTGAAGTTCTTATTGTATTTATTCATATTCACACCGCCAGAAGCTGCGAAGTAGAATTTACTGCCAGTGTATTCATAACCCAGATTGATCTTCGGAATAAGAGACTGCAAACCGCCAAGCGCTGTTACATCAACCTCTTTAGGAGTTATGAACATTGCATTGAACCTGTTCTTGAATGTGAACTTCACCATTGGCTGTCTACCATCATAGAATAATCCGTAATTAATAAAATTCAGATCATCTGCATACACCTGGTCGCCATAGGGTTTAAAGCCGGAATAATCCTGCCCGATAATGACAGAGAGATCATCTTTTGTTAATTTTCCATAAAGGAGCCGCAAACCTACACTTGAGGGAGAAACAGCAAGTTCGACCTGTCCGGTTATACCGTTCGTGGAGAATTTAGCTCCGAACCGGCTATTGCTTTGCATGGCATAGTTAAGCGCAAGATTGCTTTCGCTCACACCGTACTCGTAACAATTCCAATCTTTGTCCGTGTTTTCATACCAGAAACCCAGACGTGCTGAGCCATAGAACGTCGCATCTGCGCCAAGAAACGCAACTGCGCCCAACATAATGACTACACAACATAGTACTGCTTTTTTCATCGTACCTCCGATTTTAATGCAATAAGAGCATCTTTTTTATATACGTTGTATTTTCGATATTCACTTTGAATAAATACAAGCCCGATGTGCACATCAAGCCGTTTTCATTGCGTCCGTCCCATATTGCCTGATACACAAACGCATCCCCCTTTTTCTCTATAAATTCCGATGTAGCACTTTTTATGAACTGCCCGGAAATATTGTAAATATTTACAGAATATTTTTTTTGCTTTGTTGACTCAAAATAAAACTCGCAGTCCTTATCCTTGTCCGGATTAAAAGGGTTAGGTTTGATGGCGTTCACTTTCTGAGTTAACACCTCGTTTCCCTGAACCGGGAAATATGATACTACGACTTGCCATCCAATAGAAACTTCATACTCCTGATCACTAGCGACTACCGTAGAGGAGAAAGAGAACACCAAGCAAAACTTTTTTCATTTTTTCTTTTTTTTATTTTTCTTCTTATGTGTGGTGACCCTATCCCTCACTTTGTCGATCAGTCTTTGATGAAGAACCTTCTTTATCGCATCGACTTTACCGTATGAAATGATATTATCACCGAGGAGCATCCTGGTATCATCAGTTAGATTTGTAATTATATTCCTACCTCTTTCTATAGCAAGGATCTTCATCTCCGGATATTTTTTAACGATGTCGGTTAAACTGATGTGATAGAGCATACTGTTCTTTGTCACTTCAATGTTTATAATACCGAATCCCCCTGCAGAAATAACAAGATCCTGCACATACGTTCGATTGATGAAATTTTTCTTTAAAAAGAAATCTTGTATTACTTTTGTGAGTTTTTTTGAAAATTTTGTATGGGAAAAGAGGTAGAGAACGATCCAACAAAAAAGTGTAATGATCACAATATTTATCAGAATGGACAATGTCGGCAGATTATCCAGGTGAATAATGGGCTGAAAAACCTTATGAACAAGTTGAGAAGGACGCATGGAGTTCACAAAAGTTGCGATCAGTGAAACAAAACCTGCATGCCCGATGATCATGAGTATTGTAGCGATTTTCCGCCGCTGCTGGCTTTTTACGACCAGTTCGGATTCTTTGGTCGTAAAACCCGTGCTGGTAAAGCAGGAAAGCGCTTGAAACTTCGCAACTGTCCATTCCAGCCCCGTGAGCTCGAATGCAACAGCCCCTATGCGAACTACAGTAATAGAAATAATCACGACGATGATAAATAATATTAAATTCATAGTGTCCTTTTTATAAGTAGCGTTTTAATTTAAAAGTAAGATCTTTGCTCAGTATGAGATGAAATTTGTTATACAGATGGGGATATGCTTCTTTCAGCCGTTTTAATTTGGAATTCTTCCACACAATAAGACGCATATCTGTTTCTGCGATCACATCAGCTGATGGTTTTTCATCCATAAGATACTGCATTTCCGCAACAAAATATCCTCGTGACAGGTGTGCAATGACCTTGTCGTTCTTTTTCACCACGGCATCGCCATCAATGATCTGAATGACCCCATCTGCCTGCACGCCGTCATGGCATACAAATTGACCTTTATGGAGTCTCTTCTCTTCGCCCATTTTCCAGAAAACCATGAACTCGCGAGTTTTCATTTCAATGAATATCTTCTTATACAGATCAAGGATCCCAGCATCGATATGCACTTCTTTCTTTTCAAGAAGGATGCGGATAACCTGAATAAGGTTGATCACTGCGAATAGCGACATCCAGAATACGATCACGTAATCCTGCAGAATGATGCCACGAGCGGTCATGCACAATCCTGCAACTATAAGCACCACCCGCAGCCAGAACATCTCTTTTATGATAAATCCGATGGCTGTGCCGATATAGTATAGATTCTGCAAAATGACAGTAATAGTTAATGGAAATTTCATATTTACCTCACAACGAGCATTTTAGTAGTAGTGCTGAAAGTGTTATCATCTATTCTTATGAAATAAATTCCTGAAGACATATTATCTGAGAATCTGAGAGTGAACTCATTATTACCAGCATGGGCTTGAAGTCGCTGCTGTGTGGTCTTCCTTCCTTTGACATCATATACAGTGCTGGAAATATACTCCGCACATTTAGAATAATATGAAACGTTCACAAATTCTTTGGCAGGATAAGGATATATTTCTTTGATGAGAAGTGCGCCTTCCTGTTCGGGTATTGGATGATCAGCGCTGACATACTCAAAGAGTTCATCGGTCGTAAAGTAGGTTGGTGCAAGCTGATAAGCCGGCACACTGCCAGTTCTTGCTGACCATAATATCTCACCCGTGGAGGGAATGTACTGAATTGTCTGAATATTAGTAGAAATGCCTGCGGCACCTGCGAGCAGGGACCAGCTTCGATTGGGATCAATGAAAGTACTTTGGTCAAGAGAATCAACAATGTTATCATACCTGTAGCAATAGACCGGGGCATACAATTTCCTGAAATGATTGGTAACAGCAAGATTATCACCAGTAATCACCGTATTATCTGACTTCGTGCGAACTGCAACACCATTTATGTTATTACATTCTATTACGAGCGCAAAGCTGTCCTTTTCTGTTGCTGCGATCACATTCATAATGGAACCTGAACGCTGTACATCATCACTTACAGCTTGTACCACATCCATCGGATTACACTGTCCCGAGCTGTCATAATCCACTACTTCGATGCCATTTCTTATAGATAGAAATATTGGCTCAAATGAATCCTGTGGATTGTAGGAGTTATTATTTCCAACATTGTAGAAAGATCCTACACCATTCTCATTTATTGCAGAAAGGCAGCCAAACAGTCCCGGAAAAGTAAAAGATATCCAGTTCTGCTCATCTGGTTCTGATGGAAAAGAAATCAGTATAATGTGGTTATCCGTGAGTGATTTGTGAGGAATCCAATCAAGAAATCTGGTTATGATGCTCTCGCCCAAAAGTTCGGGTGCATTTATTGTACTCGTGCCCCAGCTTGTGATGGAAGAACAAAGCTTATTGTTGGCAAAGAGAGCTTTGTCATCGGTAAAATCCACAATGGAATTGCACATCATAAGATCAGTTACATCAATATCTCGCTCCAACACATAGTTATACAATGTCTGTCCCCCTGCAACCATACCATCGAGCAGACCATTACCTTCTGTGATATATTTATTATCAACGACAAAATTCTGCTCAAAATTCGCTCTGGTCAAACCGTAGAGATAGGCATTGTTATTAAATAGATATCCAACAAAATATGTGCAGAACACATCGGTAATTTCGTCACACAGCAAGTAACCCTGAGCATAGCCGCGTTCATAATGTGTTCCCCACACTCGCACGAGTTTCTTGTTTTCCTTGTATTCAATATATCCTTGCGGTTCCTGGGCAAATAATAGGTAGGAAAAAAGCATAAACATGCTCAAAACCAACAAGGCAATCTTTCTCATTTAAATTCCTTTAACCGTTCATTATTCGGAGCTGCTTTTTCTAACTTATTTTTCTGTTGTTCGTACTCATTCTGCCTATCATTTGCTTTGAGTAATCTCAAGTAGAGGAACTGCACATCAAGGTCAGTGATCTCCTTATCGGCTTCTTCTATATCCTTACCTTTGTAGGAAAATCCTGTTTCCAGAGTTGCAAGAGCTATGTCATTTTTACCCATCTCTTCCTGTACTTCTGCAAGCATGACATAAGCATCGTAATGTTCTACGCGAGTTTCAATTGCTTTTTGAAGTGCGATCTCAGCTTGCTCAAGTTCGTTGATTTTGAAATACGCTTCCCCTTTATGCCGCCATGGGCATGACCAGCCCGGATACTCGATATTCAATCCCCCATACACTTCTATGCATTCATCATATTTACCGATTCCCAGTAAAAGATTAGCATATTGAAACTGAATATTCGGAGCCAGCGAATCGATCCGTACTTCAAACTGCCCCAGCATTCTTTCCATTTCGAGCATGTACAGATAGGAAAGCATCAATCGGGCATTATTATCTTCTGTATTCTCTGCAAGTTGCGTAGAATAACTTTCATAAGCTTTTTCAAAAGTAGAAAATGAAGGGTCTGCATAATAGTCCTGGAAAGGATTGGTTTGCTGTGTTGTTTCTTCTGCAAATAGTATTAATGGCATACATAGAATTATAGAAATAAATACTAATATTTTCATTCATACCTCTTATTTAAATAATATTGGAAATTATGAAAATACACTAATTTACGTCAACGATTTTGAAAATAACAATATAATATTGGAAACCATATAGAGTGCAGAGGAATAGAGAGAAATAAATCTCATTCTGAAATAGCTTTAATATATCATTAAGGATAGCTTTGGTGTTTGAGATCCTTACATGAGCAGTGAAGTCAAGGATCGACTCGGGTTAGGAAGATGAAAAAAATAATTTTGTATCTCAACATTCCAATATTGAAGTCGCAAGATTGGAATCTTGCTTTACTTCACCAACATCCTCGTTTCCAAGTGCCACAGGTTGTGTGAAAACGATTTCTGTAATTTATAATTACCCCCATCCCTACCACTTCCCCCTATCGAAGGGGAAGGGAAATGCATAGAGCAAAAGAAGATAGATTCTCCCCCTAAATAGGGGTATTTAGAGGGGGTTGAGAAAATATCGAGCATTTCACTAATTTTCACACAACCTGGCCAGGTAATGAATAAGCGATTTGCGTTCCCAAAGTGGGCTTTGGGAATGAGAGACGAGTCAGGAGGGTTGGGAACGAGAAGGTTTAATCGATTATTTCAGAAATTTCTTGTCATAGATTTCTGTGCTTGACATATTATTGCTTAAATGAAAAAGCAAAAAATATAATGAGGTCAGCATGGATAGATTAGCACTACTCAAGGAACTCACCCTTTTACCGGGCATTTCCGGATTTGAACATCTCATTAAAGATTTTATGATCGAGCAGCTTAGTGATATCGCACCGTATGAGCAGGACAGACTCGGACAGGTCACCTTCACTATGAAAGGACAAGCAGACACTCCGAAAATTCTTTTTATTGCTCATCAAGATGAGATCGGTTTCATGGTTGCCGATGTCATGGATTCCGGCTTGATACAATTCCATCCAATCGGCGGGTGGAATAAGTACACACTCCTGTCCAGTCCGGTTGAGATCATTACACAAAGCGGGGAAAAGCATGCTGGCGTGTTCGGTTCTGTGCCTGTGCATTTCACTCGAAATAGCAAAGAGAGAAATCTTGAAATATCGGAAATGTTCATAGATATCGGTGCCAAATCGCGAGAAGATGCCTTTGAAAATTTTGGTATCAATATCGGAGATCCTATTATCCCCATCCCCTATTTCCATTATGAAAAACGCAACCGCAGGATCATCTCAAAGGCGTTTGATGACCGTGCAGGCATTGCAGCGCTTATCGAATTGGGAAAAGCCCTCAAAGACATCCCTCATCCGAACACAGTATATTTAAGCGGAAGCGTGCAGGAAGAAGTTGGCGGTCCCGGCTCCCGAACCCTTGCACGAACAATGGATGCTGATATTTGTGTGGTTCTCGAAGGTGCTCCTGCGGATGATATTCCCGGCATTCCATTCCGTGCGCAAACCTGTGTGGGCAAAGGTGCTCACATGCGTGTGTACGATCCGTCAATGATCGGTGACCCGAAGCTGAGAAATATATTTATTAAGCTGGCAAAAAAACATGATATTCCCTTGCAGGTAACACTTCGTCGCGGTGGCGGTACTGATGGCAGACATATTCAAACCTCAGCACATGGCATTCCTTCGATCGTGTGCGGCGTGCCGGTTCGTTATGCTCATACCCACAACAGCATGATCAGTTTGGATGATTTCGATGCGTTGATAAAGCTGTTGGATGAGTTTGTGAAAGTGTATAAATAATTTACTAACCCAACATATTTACTCGTTTAATCGAAGGTGAGAATGCGCATTCTTACCTTCATTTATTTGTTGTAGCATGAACCATTCCATGACATAATTATCCAGTCAGGGAGTGGCCCCTTACTACTCATTTAATATAGTATAAATAAAACATTGCTCCAAGCGTTAAAATTGCTGCAAATCCTTTAAAAACAGCACTATAAAAATATAATAATGTCGTATTCATTACACACCCCAAAAGTCTTATATTTCTTTTAATATTTTTAGTCAACTTATAAAATTCCAACCTTCAATCCCAAATATTTTCACATTTTCTTGACATCATTATGCATAATAATTATATAAAAGTTCTCATAATTCCTTAGATGGTTTATTGATTGGACTCCCAAACCCAATCAGAGCCATCGTTCAGTTTCCGCTTCATAACGGAAATTCTCGGGAGAAGGAGTGCGCACTCTTTCTCCCGTTATTTTTTCTATTTATTTTACTTCAATTCCTGTAATGTTTATATATACTTCCCCTCCGTGAGTTTCTTTAATAAAAATATATTGTTTTTTATCAATATTTTTCAGACTTGATTTTTAATCATTTCTATTTACTGTAGTATATTCTTCAACGAACTTGTGCATAAGTTCTCTGGTTTTATCTTCCATTGCAGTTTGCAGATTATCCACACCAATCGTAAAAACTCCCAGGTCGGACAACCATGTAGGACGCCACCAGTAATTAATTTCTGATGACAACATACGCAATAAATTTCGCAAGGTCTGGCTTTGAATGCTATGCATCACCTGAACCGAATCCATAACAGAACCGTCTTCACTTAATTCACTTCCAATTTGCGCATATCCTACCGCATCTTCAAGTAGCTTCATAAGATGTTTCCTGGGTATTATGTACTCATACAAATCCATCGTATAGGATACAGCAACGATGCCACCCCTATACGAGGTAATTAAGTGGAAAGCAAGCTGATTGAATCCCTCCGGGCTTACCGTTATTCCATTATTGCGTAGTTCCTGTTCACAGATAGTCTGGATACCCTGTTCAATGGATTCATGATCGATATTTTGAATATTATCGTCCCAAGTGATGTAAACTTTCACCTCAACAAACTTCAGCCCCTTCAAGAGACTCTCGGGAGATTGTGCAAATATATGGGTAGATAAAAATATTGAAGTTATGATGACTATGAATGTGAAAACATTCTTAAATTTACTAACCATTAATGAAGCTCCTTAAAGATTATGTTTAATTTCAAAAATATTTATACAATCAAATATTTCAAAGCGTTATCTTTGATGTCAAGAGCTGCTTGAGAAGCTTGATATTTTCTATATTGATCTACAACGTGTGGAGCTAAGAATAGCCATACTCGACCTTTGTTTTTGCGGTTAAATTGGGGAGATGATCCTATTGCACTAAAACCAATTTCATTACTTCCTCTATACTCCCTTGTACAAATTTACAAAAATATATCCCCGATCTCATTCCATCCGCATTCCATTCAACTTCGTAGCTGCCGGTGTTTTTGTGCTCATTGAGAAGTTGTTTAACCAGTCTACCCCGTAGATCGTACACATGAATTTTTACATCACCGTTATTCCTCACATAATATTGAATTGCAACTGAATTTTTAAATGGATTTGGAGATGCGATCAGAAAATCTTTATCTTCATATTCTTCATCAATAGCAAATGATGACCACACGAGTTCATCATTTACCCAAATATTCTCACCATCAGTTTCAACAAGCACATCATCATCTAAACTCACATCATCTGAACCATTCCCACCGCTTATCCACCAGGTATTCCAATCATCAGCAGTCGAGTATATGAGCGATCCCTCATCCTGCAGTAATCCAATCACTGTTTGAGTAGGATGACCATAGGAGTTATTACCAGAACTTATTACGGATACTGCGGGAGTGACTTCTGCGAGAAATGCGTCACTGGTGCCGTCAATGCCACCGTGGTGCGACACTTTCAACACTTCCGCATCAAGATCATATGTATCGAGAAGGTACTGATTATTATCCTCTACACTATCACCAGTAAATAGAAAATCTACCTCACCCAAACTCATTTTTATCACAATAGAATTATTATTATCTCCTGAAAAACCATTATCATAATTCGGTGAAAGAATATCAGTGGTCATTGTCCAATTCAGATCGCAATTATGATCAACCGAGTCAACCGGGATGTTTTCGTTCAGCAATAAATTCATAAGTCTGATGTACGAAACGTTCATGGATATATCTTTATTTCTAATAAATTTTTCTATATTGAACAACTCGCTCTCAATCAGATCTTCAAATTCGCCATAGTGGTCATAATCAGGATGGGTGATCAGGCAGGCATTCAGCGTAGTTACACCAACAGAATCCACGTAATGAATGAGCTTATTCGAACTGAAATTTTTTCCCGAGTCGATAATATAGTTCTCTCCTCCATACTGGATCAGTATTGCATCACCCTGCCGCACATCGATAAAATGTACTTTCAGATTATCAGCATGGATTTGTCCAAAACTGAGAATTATGATGCCCAAAACTAACAGACTAAAATATAATTTTTTCATTCATATTTATCTAATATCTAAATAATATTAAAACTTATATGGATTTCAAAATACTGTAAATTGTTGTCAATATTGATAGCAGAAAGTTTTAAATTAGTATATCCTAATTGTTATGTCTTCATGATAACATGAAAATAAAATTTGTTGAAAACAGTCTTTATTCAAAAATATCTGGAAAAGTTTTTATTAATCCTTTTGAGAGGGTTTGAATATGAGAAAGATGACTATAAAAATGAAACCTGCAATAAGATAGAAATGATACTTTTTTATGAACTCAGCTGCTGGAGATTCCTTAATTTTATTAATCATTTCATCAAATTCATGATCACTTATTTTTAGATCATCTTGGGAAATTTCCTCTTTGATTTCCTTTTTCACTTTTACCACCGGTTTTTCAGACAGTTTTTCTTCTTTCATATTTTTTGTGTATTGAATCTTATACTTGGAAAGAGTTTTTCTGTCTTCATTTGGAAAGGCATCCCTTAAAGCTGCATTTGAGCCGTATCCTTCTTTTTTCAGTTCCTGGGAATGTGCCTTGAACCAGGCAAACACTTCTTCACGTAAGCTCATCTGTCCTCCATCGGACTATTTGATAGTGAACGTACAGGTGACAGTTACTCGGATTGATTTTTTCCTCGTCGAGGTTTGGTACATTCCATAGTCGGAAAATTCCGTTGAGTAAGGTTCCGTGATCTGAAAAACACCCGTGCGTGCTGAGGTTATTTCTTTTACTTTGCTTCCTGTTGATTTAGCAATTTCGTTTGCTCTTTCAATAGCATTTTCTGTAGCAGCGCCAAGCAATTTCATTTTGATATCCGGTAAATCAGTAGAGAAATACTGCATATTGGAGTATTCAAATGCCAGTCCTTCTTTTGTGAAATCTGCGGGATTTATTGCGAGATTTTCTATAGCATCAAGGTCTTTTGAGATGATGAAAATATTCTGCTCGAGAATGTCACCTTCAATTTTTCCATACTGTCCATACATCTTTCTAACAGTAATGGGCTGTATGTTGAAATCTTTATAGGAGATTGCAAGTTCATTCCAAATTTTTTTAAGTGTCTGAAGCTTGTCGTTCATATTCTGATATCCTGTGGTGAGGTTTCCGACCGGAACAGTTTCCGAGAAAGTAAAACTCCACTTCACAATGTTAGCTTCAAAATCATAGGTAGAATATCCCACTACTCTGACTGTTTGGTCAGTTTGTCTCGATCCATAAAAGAATACTCCGAAAACAATGGCTGCGACAATCAGTCCGAAGCTGAGTATCCATGCAGATTTTATGTTCATGCCTGCTCCATTTATTTCTTTTTTCGTTTGAAAAGACTTTTGATTCCAGACACAACGACCATAAAAATGAGAACCTTGAGAGCGTTTAGGATAACACGTGTTTTGTCGATTATTTCAACATATTCTGCGTTACCATCTTTAATTTCGATATAACCAACGGGATTGACATCTACAGTCATGCCAAGACCACCACCTTTGCCGGTTTTAGCACCAGGTTCATCGCTCTTGCTTTCCTCTTCTGATTCAGTTTCAGTTTTGGTTCCCACGAAGCCGATGCCACCACCTCCGCCACCTTTCATTGTGAAAGAGCCCACGGGAATGATCGAAATACCATCGACTTTCATGACGTCGCCGAATATTGATTTTGTGTTTGCAAATTTTTCGAGATTTTCCTTAATCTCTTTGATAAGTTGTTTAACTTCCATTGTACCCCCTGATATTTATTTAGTTACGATGATGACTATATTTTTTATTATTCGTCAACTATTTTATTTTTTATATGTAATAAAAGTCCACCTTCATTAATAATGTCCTGCATCTGCTTTGGAAAAGGAGGAAAGGAAAACTCTTTGTCGCCCACTTTTACCAATCCCTTCTTTTCATCAACCTCAACTTTGTCTCCATCAGAATAATATTCCACCGCTTCGGGACTCTCGATTAATAAAAGTCCCTGATTTGTCGCACTTCTGAAAAATATTCTTGAAAAAGATTTGGCGACAATTGCTTTTATGCCAAGAGCTTTTAAACCGACAGACGGTTGTTCTCTTGATGAGCCGCAACCGAAATTCTTCCCAACAAATATTATATCCCCTGGCTTCACATTTTTAGAAAATTCTACATCAAGGTCTTCGAATAAATGCTCTTTTATAAACTCAACATCTGAAGATTCATAAGTATATTTCCCGGGAAACATCAGGTCTGTATTGATGTTATTCTCATCATAAAAAAAGACAGCCATACTTAACTCCTTTTATTTTCCGGGACGTCCGATACAATAATAGATAAATCCCAATTCTTTCATCTGATCGGGTTGATACTGATTTCTTCCGTCAAAAATTATTTTTTCTTTGAGCAATGAATTCATTTTGTTAAAATCGGGCATACGGAACTGCCTCCATTCTGTGACGAGAAGGATGGCATTTGCATCTTTCAAAGCTGAGTATTGATCGTCGAAATATGTTATATTAGGATTATTTCCAAAAATCCTTTTTGCTTCTTTCATTGCTTCAGGATCGTATGCCTGTATCTTTGCACCCTTTTGAAAAAGTTCATTAATTATAACTCGAGATGGTGCTTCACGCATATCATCTGTCATCGGTTTGAAAGAAAGCCCCCACATGGTAAATACCTTCCCGTTGAGATCCTCGCCGAAATGTTTCACGATCTTTTTAACAATAGTAAATTTCTGTTCATCATTCACTTCTTCAACGGCTTCGAGAATTTTGGCAGTTGAATTATGCTTATGTGCAATTTTGATAAGCGCTTTCACGTCTTTTGGGAAGCATGATCCCCCATAGCCGATTCCGGGATATATAAAACTGTAACCGATTCTATGGTCAGAACCAATGCCAGTTCGCACGTCTTCGACATCTGCATTGACTTCTTCACACAGTCTTGAAATCTCGTTCATAAATGAAATTTTGGTTGCGAGCATAGCATTTGAAGCATATTTGGTCATTTCTGCTGAGCGTATTCCCATAAAAATAATTCTATCGTGTTGTAAAGTAAAAGCTGAATATACTTCGTGCATGAGTTTTTTTGCTCTATCACTTTCTGCGCCGATGACTACTCTGTCCGGTTTCATGAAATCGTCAATTGCGACACCTTCTTTAAGAAATTCAGGATTTGAGACTACATCAAACTCATAGTCTGCTTTTCGGTTTTTAAGGACGTCAGAGATAGTTGATTTAACAAAATCGGCGGTTCCGACTGGAACTGTTGATTTATCAACCACAACTTTGTAGCCATTCATGTAATTTCCAATATCCTTTGCAACTGCAAGTACATATTGAAGGTCTGCAGAACCATCGTCATCCGGGGGAGTTCCCACAGCAATGAAAATAACCTGAGCATCTTTTGTTGCTTTTTTTATATCAGTTGTGAAAAATAATCTACCGTCCTCAACATTGTTCTGGACAAGCTCTTTCAAACCCTTTTCAAATATGGGCATCTCTCCACTATTGAGCATTTCGATCTTTTCTTTATTATTATCAACACACGTCACAATATGCCCTACATCAGAAAGGCATGCACCACTTACCAACCCGACATAGCCAGAACCAACTACAGAAATTTTCATATAATATCTCCTAAGTAATAAATTTAATATCCGTTTGGATTATTTGACTGCCATCTCCAAGCGTCTGCACACATATCCTGGATGCCCTTTTCGGCACTCCATCCAAGTTCTTTTTTTGCAAGAGCAGGATCTGCGAAACATACTGCGATATCACCTGAGCGGCGTTCAATAATCTTGTACGGAATTTTCTTATCAGAAACATTTTCAAAAGCATGTACGATTTCAAGTACGCTGTATCCTTTTCCCGTCCCCAAATTATAAATAGTAAGCCCCGCCTTCTGTGTAATCTTTTTAAGAGCTTTTAAGTGCCCTTTTGCCAAATCAACTACATGTATATAATCACGGACTCCAGTCCCATCAACAGTGGGATAATCATCACCAAAAACAGAGAGTTTTTCTAACTTTCCAATTGCAACTTGCGAAATAAAGGGAAATAAATTATTAGGAATACCGTTGGGATCTTCACCTATTTTTCCGCTAGAGTGAGCTCCAACCGGATTAAAATAACGAAGCAGTACTACATTCCATGAATTGTCAGAAGCAAACAGATCTTTCAAAATTTGCTCAATTTCTAATTTTGTTTGCCCATAAGGATTTGCCGGATACAGGGGAAAATCCTCTTTGATTGGTACTGTATGAGGATCACCGTACACGGTCGCTGATGAGCTGAACACAATATTTTTCACATTGTATTCCTGCATGACTTCAAATAAAGTAATGGATCCGCTCACATTATTGTGATAGTATAGGAGCGGCTTTTCTACAGACTCGCCAACTGCTTTTAGTCCGGCAAAGTGAATGACTACATTAAACGTATGCTGAGAAAAAACCTCTCTCAATCCCTCTTTATCAAGAATATCAATTTTATAAAAAATTAAATCTTTACCAGTAATTTCTTTGACTCGTTCGAGCGCTTCCAGTTTACTGTTAGAGAGATTATCTATAACTACTATCTCATGTCCAGCTTCGAGAAGTTCTATACAGGTATGGCTTCCAATATAACCAGCTCCTCCTGTAACTAATACTTTCATGGCTTCCACCTTTTTTTACGAAAATGAGTAGTTAAATGTATCCATAACTTGCACTACTCGCTGCGCAGTATGCCCGTCCCACAATGGCGGGATGCTTCCTTTTTTATACTTCCCATCTAAAATTTCATTTACTTTCTGAACAATTCCATCTTTATTCAATTCAACAAGTTGATTTGTACCAAGTTCAATAGTGATGGGACGCTCAGTATTTTCTCGCAAAGTTAAACATGGTATACCAAAAACAGTCGTTTCTTCTTGTATGCCACCTGAGTCTGTGAGCACAAACTTTGCATACTTCTCAAGTTTTAGAAAATCAAGATAACCTATTGGATCGATGAGTCTTAGGTTTGCTATCTTATTAACTTTTTCTTCAAAACCGAACACCGAAATCTGCTTTCTTGTGCGAGGATGTATGGGAAATACGAGTGGAATTTTCTTAGCTATCTCAGAAAATGCATCAAGAATTATTTCGAGATTCTCTTTATCGTCAACATTGCTTGGTCTATGCAGGGTTATCAAAGCATAAGAATGTTTTTTTAGCCCAAGATCATCCATCATTGTAGAGTGCTCAGCTTGTTTTTCATATTGTATAAGAGAATCTATCATAGCATTACCAACAAGGAAAATCTTATCTTTTGAAATCCCTTCACGAATAAGATTCTCATCAGCATCTTCTGAGGGTGTGAGCAACATACTCGAAATACAATCTGTCTCTATCCGGTTGATCTCTTCAGGCATTCTTCTGTCATATGAACGCAGACCGGCTTCAAGATGCGCAACATGTATATGAAGTTTTACAGCATCAATAGCACAGGCAACTGTTGAATTCACATCACCTGCAACGAGAACGAGATCCGGCTTCTCCTGCAAGAGGAATTGCTCGAATGCGATCATTACTTTTGCTGTTTGTACCCCGTGAGTTCCTGATCCCACTCCAAGATATACATCGGGTTTTGGAAATCCGAGTTGTTCGAAAAATATTTCTGAGAGATTCTTATCGTAGTGCTGCCCTGTATGAATGAGCAACGGTGTGTATCGTGAATGCTTTTTTAGTTCAAAGTATATAGGACCCACCTTCATAAAGTTGGGACGAGCCCCTACAACTAAGGCAATTTTCACTTTAACCTACTTCAGAAATTTTAACCACAAATTAACACGAAAATACACGAATTAAAAAAGAGAGACACAAAAATCATTCTTCATCTTTCCTTTACGTCTCTGCATTCTTCTCTCTGCGTCCTTTGCGTGATTCTTTGTTTTCATGATAACTTAGTAAGCTTCAAATTTTGGGGACTAATAACGTTTTTTATTCGGGCTGTAGCGTTTTGGTCGTTCCTTATGTTCAACAATAGCTCCTTCGACGTCTTTCATGCTCAACTGGACTTTTCCATCACGATCAATGCCAATGACTTTCACCCTTACTTTATCGCCAAATCCTACCACATCAGCAACGTTTTCAGTTCGCTTATTTTCCAGATTCGATACATGAACCAGACCTTCCTGGCGAGGAAGAAATTCTACAAAACAACCAAATTCACGTACATTTTTGACAACGCCGTTATAGATCTTTCCAATTTCTGGTTCTTCAACTATGCTGGCAATTCTTTCTCTTGCCTTTTGAATTGAATCCCTGTCAGGGGAAGCTATTCGAACAGTACCATCATCGTCGATATCAATGGCTACGCCTGTTTCTTCAATAATTGATTTGATCATTTTACCCTGAGGTCCGATAATATCGCCAATCCTGTCAGTTTTAACTTTCATAACCTCTATGTGAGGTGCTATCGGTGAAATATCCGGGCGTGGTTCTGCAATGGTTTCCTTAATCTTATCAAGAATAAAGAAACGGCCTTTATTAGCTTTTTCCAGGGCAACGGTCATGATCTCATGAGTGATACCTTCAACCTTGATATCCATCTGCAGGGCAGTAATACCTTTATCTGTTCCTGCAACTTTGAAATCCATATCACCGTAATGATCTTCCATGCCCATGATATCTGTAAGTACAGTAAATTTATCATCCTCAAGAATGAGTCCATTTGCTATACCGGCAACAGGTCCTGATATTGGCACACCGGCAGCCATCAAAGATAAAGTTCCACTACATACGGTTGCCATTGATGAAGATCCGTTTGATTCCAGAATTTCTGAAACAATCCTGATAGTGTATGGAAATTTCTCTTCATCCTCAGGAATGACAGGGAGTAATGAGCGTTCTGCAAGATTTCCATGCCCGAGCTCTCTTCTGCCGGGTCCTCTCATAAAACCAGCTTCGCCCACACTGAATGGAGGAAAATTGTAATGGAGATAGAATTTCTTTTTATACTCTTCACCGAGTTCATCAATAATTTTCTCATCAGAGCTCGTGCCGAGAGTTACCACTCCAAGGGACTGAGTTTCACCCCGTGTGAAGAGTGCAGAGCCATGAGTGAAAGGAAGAATATCAATTTCACAAGTGATATCTCTTACATCATCCATACCTCTGCCGTCAACGCGTGTATTGGTTTCGAGGATCTTTTTTCTCAACAGTTTTTTTAGAGTTCCATCAAAGGCCTGATTGATCTGCCCTTTTTTCTCTTCAAATTCCTCTACAGATAACTTCTCCTCAAAAGAGCCAATGACTTCATCCTTGATAGTATCGATTAATGCATTTCGTTCCAGCTTATCTGGCACATTCAATGCGTTCTCGATCTTTTCGGTGGTTGCATTTTCAACTTCCAGAATAAGATCCTCATCAATAATATCGATCTCATATTCACCCTTTGGTTTCGCAGCTTTTGCAATGAATTCATTTTCAAAAGTGATCAATTCTTTAATACTTTCATGGGCTTTATTGAGGGCTTCGAGCATCTGCTCTTCGCTAATTTCATTAGCGCCAGCTTCGACCATCATTACAGCATTATCTTTCCCTGCAACAGCGAGATCCAATTTGGATTTCTCAAACTCCTCAACTGTGGGATTGATAACGAATTCATCATCGATCAATCCAACATTTACACCTGCAATAGGTCCATGAAATGGGATATCGGAAATACTTAATGCGGCAGATGCCCCGATCATTCCCAACATTTCGGGAGAGTTCTTTTTATCATATGAAAGCACTGTAATAACTACATGCACATCATTTCTGAAACCATCCGGGAAAAGTGGTCGCAGTGATCTATCTATTAATCTTGCTGCAAGTGTTGCGGTAGTTGAGGGTCTTGCCTCACGTTTGAAAAAACCACCGGGAATTTTGCCTGCAGCATACATTTTTTCAACAAAGTCGACCATGAGGGGGAAGTAATCAATTCCCTCTCTTCTTGTCTTGGAAGCTGTGGCAGTAACAAGAACAACCGTACCTCCATATTGCACAAGCACTGAACCACCCGCCTGTTTCGCCATTCTGCCAGTTTCAAGCGTCAGCGTTCTGCCGGCAAATTCTGTTTCCATCCTAATTATGTTACTATCCATCTAGCTCCTGTCTGAACAAAGGAATACAATTCATCCTGTTCAATCTGCTCTTACTTTCTGATCTTAAGAGCTTTAATTAACTTTCTATAGCGAGTAATATCTTTATTTCTAATATAATCTAAAAGTCTTCGTCTCTGTCCGACAAGCATAAGAAGCCCGCGTCGGGTATGATGATCTTTCTTGTGAACTTTCAGATGTTCTGTAATACTCGCAATTCTCTGAGTGAGGAGTGCAATCTGTACTTCAGGGGATCCTGTATCAGATTCATGTAAACCAAACTCTTCGATTATTATACGTTTTGCGTCTTTTTCCAAAGCCACTCGTCCTCCTAAATAAGACTATTTAACAAAATTATCCAGCACTTCTGTAAGTGTCGGTTGACCAATTTCCTGCAATTCGTAGGATACTCTTACTGCAGGCTTGTTTATTTTTATTATTCTTCGTAAATCAATGGGAGTTCCAATTACAACAACATCACAATCAACTGTATTTATAGTTTTTTCGAGATCTTTTATCTGCTGCTCGCCATATCCCATAGCAGGAAGAAGAATTCCGATCTCAGGATATTTTTTATAAGTCGCTTTAATTGTACCAACAGCCCAGGGACGTGGATCGACAAGTTCTGCTGCGCCCCAACGTTCTGCTGCAACAACGCCTGCGCCGTATTTCATCTCACCGTGAGTGAGTGTTGGTCCATCTTCCACAACGAGGACTCTCGCTCCTTCGATAATATCAGCATCATCAACAAAAAGTGGAGATGCAGCGTCGATGATGATCGCATTTCTATTTACAGAACGGATGTTATCACGGACTTCGAGCACATCTTCTGGATTTGCAGAATCGATCTTATTAATCACAACTACATCAGCAAGACGGAGATTTGTTTCACCGGGATAATAATACAATTCATGACCCGGACGAAGAGGATCAGCTACCACAATATTCAACATATTATCTGATTTATAAAAGGAAGTATCGTTGTTTCCACCATCCCATACGATGACATCGGCTTCTTTTTCTGCTTCAGTAAGAATTGCTCCATAATCGACACCGGCATAAATGATGCTGCCCATCTCTATATGAGGTTCGTACTCTTCCATTTCTTCAATCGTACATTCATGTTTTTTTAGATCTTCAAGCTCTGCAAATCGTTGCACTTTTTGCTTAACAAGGTCTCCATACGGCATAGGATGACGGATCGAAGCGACCCTCAAGCCCCTGTCCTTCAGGAACCGCACAACTGCACGTGAGGTTTGGCTTTTCCCACAACCTGTTCGAACTGCACAAACTGTTATAAGAGGTTTGGTTGTTTTGATCATTGTCTCGGTTGCACTCAGGAGCACAAAATCAGCACCTGCTGCATTCACGATCGAAGCTTTATGCATAAGATATTCGTAATTTACATCACTGTAGGCAAATACAACCATATCGATATTATGTTCCTTAATCAGATATACCAGTTCAGATTCAGCAAGAATTGGAATACCTTCGGGATAAAGTTTACCTGCCAATTCTGCAGGATATTTTCGTCCATCGATATCCGGAATTTGTGTTGCTGTGAAGGCAACGATTTCATAATCGGAATTATCACGATAGATCACATTGAAATTATGAAAATCTCTGCCGGCAGCGCCCATAATAATGACTTTTCGCTTCATATTATATATCCTTTCTAGGTACATTTTTTTCGATATAACTTTGGGGGTAGAATAATGTGTCAAGTTTCACGATGCTATCCCATATTTTACTAAAAACTTAATTGCTAAAAATGTAAGTCAAATAAAATGATCGTATATTTCCATGTAAAGAAACGCTCTAAAAATTGGCAGTAGATTAATTAAAATTTTCATTCTTTAGGAATGTAGTACAATTGTTTACTAGATTAAAACAGGACACAATTGGGTGGTCGAATGTAGCTCAACATTCCGACCTGTCGGGGATTAACGGAGTGAAGACTGATGTTGAGTATGTGCAGGATGCGCAAGATTGGAATCTTGCGTTACCGCGCTGGAGTAAAATAATCGAGTTTAGGATTATATTTTAACTCAAATTAAATAAATCTTAATCTTTCACACAGCGAACAGAAAAACCGTTTCTCAGATCGAAGTAGCTACGACCTAAGACTGAACTAGCGTAACCCAATAGTCTGCACCAAGCACCGTAACTATAGTACTCACTAGAAGACCAAAATAGAGCTGTGGCACCCATATCGTAGAAATCACCATCATATGCGTCTCGGTAACCACCAGGCAAAGCTGTAAAGCCACTCTCATTTGTCGCACCTGTGTTAGGATAGTTCCAGTGTGTAGTCCCAGTCTCTTTAATCTTTCCCCCTGCAACACTACCTCCTCCAAGATAAAAAGACAATATTTCCCAATCATCATAAGTGGGTACATGCCAACCATCAGGTGCTATGCCCCTACTGTCATCCAATGCATACCAGTTATATAAATGACCATAGGTAGCTACATTTCCATTATTGTTTCCATAATTGCAGTATGCACCTGTACTTAATCCAGTCCATGTGTTATTATTAGTCACTTTAGATATTGAGCTTCCATTTCGATAATGTGTTACTTTCAGGTTTTCTGTCATCCACCACTGATTTCCGATTTCTCTTGTCTGATAAACATTGTCATCTATATCTGTTACTGTTCCAGTGGCCACGTAAAGAGTAAAATAGTTATTACTGTAATCATATACAGAACTATTAGAGATGCTGGTTATCTTAACCTTGTAACTCGATGATTCTGCCAGAACATTGGAAATATTCCAATTAAATAATCCATCACTTGAGGTTGAGGTAGTAATTGTCCTATAATATGATCCGGATTTATATAAATCAATCTTAACATTGCTACTTATATTGTCATTCCAGGTTATTTGTTGAGTAGTTAATATCTTCCAGGTTTCACCACCATTGGGTGAGGTGACGGTTATGTAATCTTCTGCTTCAATAGTAAAATAGTTATTACTGTAATCATATAAATAACTATTGGAGGTGCTGGTTATCTTCACCTTGTAACTCGATGATTCTACTAGATCAGTCGGAATGCTCCAATTATATGTTCCATCACTTGCAGTTGAACTGCTAATTGTTCTGTAAAATGAACCTGATTTATATAATTCAATCTTTACATAGCTACTTATATTATCATCCCATGTTATATCATGTGGAGTTCCCATTTGCCACGTCTCACTCCCATTGGGTGTGGTTACAGTTATGTAATTTGATTCTACAATAGTAAAATAATTATTACTGTAATCATATAAAGAACTATTGGAGGTGCTGGTTATCTTCACCTTGTAACTAGAGGATTCTGCAAAATCAGTGGGAATACTCCAATTATATGTTCCATCACTTGCAGTTGAACTGCTTAAAGTCCTGTAAAATGAACCTGATTTGTACAATTCTATCTTAACATTACTACTTATGTTATCATCCCACGTAATGTTATGTGACGTACTCATTTGCCACGTCTCACCCCCATTTGGGGAGGTTACAATTATGTAATCTGCTTCTACAATAGTAAAATAATTATTACTGTAATCATATAAAGAACTATTGGAGGTGCTGGTTATCTTAACCTTGTAACTAGAGGATTCTGCAAGATCAGTGGGAATACTCCAATTATATGTTCCATCACTTGCAGTTGAACTACTTAAAGTCCTATAAAATGAACCTGATTTGTATAATTCTATCTTTACATTGCTACTTATGTTATCATCCCATGTAATATTGTAAGGTGTACCCATATGCCAGGTCTCTCCTCCGTTTGGGGATGTAACTTTTATGAATGGTGGTTTAACTATTGAAAAATAATTATCGCTAAAATCATTCACAGAACTATTGGAGGTGCTGGTTATCTTAACCTTGTACCATGAGGATTCTTCCACAATCGGAAAACTCCAGCTATATGTCCCATCACTTGATGTTGAACTAGTAATTGTCCTGTAAAATGAACCTGATTTATATAATTCTATCTTAACATTTTCACTTATATTATCATCCCACTTTATATCATATGTAGTGCCCATTTCCCAGGTCTCACCACCATTGGGTGAAGTTACTGTTATGTAATCATCAACTGGTTCTTCTTCAATAGTAAAATAATTATTACTATAATCATTAACAGAAATATTGGAAGTACTGGTTATCTTTACCTTGTAACTCGATGATTCCGTCAAATCTGTTGGGATACTCCAACTGTAAGAACCATCACTCGGTGTAGAATCTTTAATTTCCCTATTATACGTACCTGACTTATACAGATCAATCTTAACATAACTAGAAATATTGTCATTCCAGGTGATATTGTAAGATGTTCCCATTTGCCAGGTCTCGCCTCCATTTGGTGAAGTTACTGTTATGTAATCAGCAACTGGTTCTTCTTCAATAGTAAAATCATTATCGCTAAAATCATATACAGAACTATTTGAGGTGCTGGTAATCTTTACTTTGTAACTTGAAGATTCTATCAGATCAGTTGGAATATCCCAGCTATAACCACATGAAGTTGAATCAACTATAGTCCTGTAATATGAACCAGATTTATACAATTCTATTTTTACATTGCTTGTAATGTTATCGTCGCAAGTGATATTGTGAGATGTTCCCATCTGCCAGGTCTCACCTCCATTTGGTGAAGTTACTGTTATGTAATCTGCCACTGATTCTTCTTCTATAGTAAAATAATTATTACTTTGATCATTCACAGAACTATTACTCGTACTAGTAATCTTTACCTTGTAACTTAAGGATTCTGCAAGATCAGTGGGAATACTCCAATTATATGTTCCATCACTTGCAGTTGAACTACTTAAAGTCCTATAAAATGAACCTGATTTGTATAATTCTATCTTTACATTGCTAGAAATATTATCATCCCATGAAATGTTATGCGAAGTACTCATTTGCCACGTCTCACCCCCATTTGGGGAGGTGACGGTTATGTAATCAGCTTCTTCAATGGTAAAATAGTTATTACTGTTATCATATACAGAACTATTGGATGTGCTGGTTATCTTAACCTTGTAACTTGAGGATTCTGTCAGATCAGTCGGAATACTCCAACTATATGTCCCATCACTTGAAGTCGAATTACTTATAGTCCTGTAAAATGAACCTGATTTATATAATTCAATCTTTACGTTGCTAGCAATATTATCATCCCAGGTTATATTATGGGTAGTTCCCATCTGCCAAGTCTCACCTCCGTTGGGTGAAGTTACAGTTATGTAATATACTGGTGGTTCGGGTCCTGTTCCTTCACATGAAATTAGTACTAGTAAGTAAATTGTTATCAAAATTATTAATATTTTTTTCATTTTTCCTCCAATTATTTACATCATCTTTTTTTAACAAATTACCATAAGTTCTTAATTTTTTTACCATAAAATTTCCTTCAGCATCATAAAAAACCAAGTACAATTATTTTATTAATCGTTTGTTTAATTCACTACCATTGTTTGTCAAATTTTTTAGTACATTTTGAGTAAAAATCTCCTCTAAAAAGAGGAGTACGGCTTTAGCCGGGAGGTGTGTTGTCTATAAAAAATACTGGATTCCCGATGGGGCTCGGGAATGACATCGCTTTTTTGTTAGGATACTGATGAAATTTAATGAATAATTGTAACTCAACATTCTGACCTGTCTGGGTGTCTTGTCGGGGCGTAACGTAGTGAAGACTGATGTTGAGTTTGTGCAGGATGCGCAAGATCGGAATCTTGCTGTACTTCTCTCTTCCTACCTCTTTACCAATTCTCCCGACCTGTCGGGAGTAAAGCAATAATACAAAGAAGCCCCTTCTTCCAAACAGCTTCATTAAACTGGGGCTTGGTAAAGAGAAATACATATTATTGTGGAGTAAAAAGTCGCAAGATTGGAATCTTGCGTTACTTTTCCTGTAAAGAAGCGCTACTAATAAATTATCTGCGTCTGACCGGGAAAGAGTATCATTTCAAACAAAAATACCACAAGAGAAATCAGCACACTTGCAATTGCAGACGAAAGACAGCCCTTTGTTTTGACATTCTTAAAGAATGCTGCTGCGATAATGATCATCAATCCGTTTATAAAGATCAGAAATATCCCAAAGGTCAATGCAATAAGTGGAAGTGAGATAAATAAGAAGATCGGTCTTATAAGCACATTAACTATACCAAGCACAAAAGCGAACAAAAGTGCAGTACCAAAGTTCTTGATCTCGATCAATTTTGTGAACCTGCTCACGATGAGTATTGCAAGCGAATAAATTACTAATCTAATAATGTAATCCATTTTATTCTAAGGTATCCTTTACGTATTGTCTTCTTATTTCATCCATGGAGTATTCGTTATTTTTTGGTGCTAGGAGCTCTGATTGCTTTATCCTTGCCATTATTTCTTCAAGCTCTTTCTGCCTATCCTCTTGTGTTTGCTCTTCTTCCAAGGGAAGGATATCAATTTCCTTCCTGTCTGTTGAGAGCATTCCTGTGGCAATTACCGCAATTGAAATAACATCTTTAAGATCCTTATCAAATACCAGTCCATGAATGATATTTGTATTATCATGTGTTTTTTCATAAATGATCTTCGTCACTTCCTCGTATTCTTTTGTCACAAAATCAAAACCAACTGTGATGTTTACAAGAATAGCTTTAGTCTCCTCCAAAGAAATATCCTGTATGAGTGGATTATCAAGCGCCTGATGCGTAGCTTTTGCAGCCCTGTCTTCACCGCTTGCAGAACCAAATCCAATAAGTGCATATCCCATTTCCGAAAGCACAGTTTTCACATCGGCAAGATCAACATTCATATATCCTTCTTTATTGATGATCTCCGTGAAAGTTTTCGCCGCATTATAAAGAACGAAATTGGATTTTTCAAATGCCTGGTACAATTCAATGTCATCATATGTTTGAAGGACTTTATCATTATCAATAATAATGAGAGAGTTTACATATTGTTTGAGTTCTGAGATGCCCTTTTCTGCATTTTCTTTGCGGTATTTGCCCTCAAAGCTGAAAGGATACGTTACGATTGCGATAGTTAGGATATCCATCTCCTGGGCTAGTTTAGCAAAGATAGGAGCTGCTCCTGTACCGGTTCCGCCACCCATTCCGGCAGTGAGAAATACTACATCAGAATTAGCAAGTGTCTTCTTAATATCTTCCTTGCTTTCTTCTGCACACATTGCGCCGACTTCGGGCTTTCCGCCCGCACCGAATCCCTTCACGAGGTTCTTGCCGATCTGCAATTTATCTTCCGCAGCAGAAACATTGAGAACCTGTTGGTCGGTGTTCACTGCAACATAATCGACACCACCGAGATTATTTTTGATCATAGTATTGACCGCATTGTTGCCCGCTCCACCGATACCGATGATCTTGATCCTGGATATTTTGTTCGTCGAATGATTAAATTTCAGCATATATGCTCCCTATTTGACCTTTGTCAGGGATTATGTTTTACGTAAAACTTTGTATTTCAAACCATTTTTTTATTCGCTTGAAAAGACGATCTATGATCGAACCTTTGCCCGGTGCAAGTGGTTCGTTCTTATAATTTTTCACACCCCAATACAGTAAACCGACAGCCGTTGCATATTTTGGATTTGAGAGAGTTTCTGTATCTCCGTAGATCCCTTTGAAGGATGGGTACCCAGTTTTTGTAGGAATCTCATGAAATACTTGAGAGAAAAGCTGATTTGTACTTTTTAGATTAGCAGTTCCGCCACAAATAGAGATTCCCGCAGTTATCATCTCAAGATATTTACTTTTTACAACATTATTATAAACCAACTGGGCGATCTCCTGCATTCTGGGATTGATGATCTCTGCAATGAGTTTTTTTGTTCGGAAGGTTGATGGATAACCGCCAATTCCCGGCACTTCGATCTTTGAGTCATCATCAACATTTTCCGGAATAGCATAGCCGAAATCTATCTTGATCTTCTCTGCCTCTGCATTTGGAGTGCGCAATCCTACTGATAGGTCAGACGTGATATTCTCACCTCCAAATGGTATTATGCAGGTGAATCTGAGACTGTTTTTATAATATATGGATACGTCTGTCGTACCACCACCTACGTCAACGAGCACTGCACCAAGCTCTACTTCATCATCATTGAGAACTGCCATAGCAGATGCAATGGGTTGAAGGATCACGTCTTTCACATTCAATCCTAAAAGCTGCACGCTGCGGTAGATACTGTTCAAATAGCTCATATCCGCAGTAACAAAATGCACATCAGCTTCGAGACGATGCCCTGTCATTCCTATCGGGTCAATTATGCCAGTGATGCTGTCTATCATAAAATATTGGGGTTCTACATGAATGAGTTTCTGATCGCTCGTCAACGGAGCATTTTTGATCGCATCATTTTTGACATTTTCGATCTCGGTTTCAGTAACCTCGTACTCGTTTATCTCTTCGGTATATTTGCTTTTGCTGATAATATTTGCCATGCCATGACGCACAAAACTGTGGATCATTTCTCCAGCTACGCCGACAATAATATTCTCTGCATCGATCCCAGCCATCTTCTCAGCAGTCCGGACTGCGGAATCAATAGATTCCGATGCAGCGCGAATATTTCTGATCATTCCCCGAGTAAGTCCCTGAGATTTTGTCTCACCGATGCCCGAGATCTTCAGTTGATTGTTTTTATCAATAACTGCTATGATACAACATACCTTCGTTGTACCGATATCCAATGCTGTTACTACTTGTTGTCTTGCCATTATCTTAATATCACCAATTCATGTATTGGATCGGAAAATCGCACATCGATTTCAGAATAAGTTGCCACACCAAAATTCTGGTATGCAAAGACCAGTTTCTCTAGTCTTTCATCAAAATCACGATCACCGATTATGAATCTCACTCCTCTCTCTTGTTCTGAAATGATAACATCTCCATCTTCAATATAGAGCTCAGCCACAGATGCAAGAAAATCAGGATATTTCATTTTTAATGCCTTGTACACATTGAGGAGGATCTTAAAGTTTGTATCTGATACCTCCTGTCCCAGTGTCAAATTATTTATGCTAATTTCACAAAAGACAGGCATATCTACACTACCTGCAAATTCAATTTTATCTAGTAAAACTCCTTGTTCATCAATAAGAAAATATTCATTTTGATCGGTTTGGATATATGCGATCGGGAGCCGTTCTTCAATGACGACCTTTAATGTACTCGGGAATATTCTCAATATTTTAACATCCTTCACGCATGGAAGTTGCGCCAATCTATCCCGGACTGCATCGTCCTCAAGAAGATATAGATTTTCACCTTTGAACTCCGAAAGAGCGATATGAATAATATCGGGATTAATGTGAATAGTGCCTGCTACTTCACTGTCTTTCATTTGAAGATAATTCCAATTTGTTACACCAAACTTCAACAGATACGCACTTGCCCCGGTAATACTCATACACAACACAAGCATGATAAGTGCTTTCTTAAAAATCGGTTCTTTTATTCTCGTTTTATTTTCCCGCATAAGAAAAATCTCCCCACAGTTTAACTTCTAATTCAAGGTTTATTCCAAATTTTTTCCTTACTTCATCTTTCATTTTTCGTATGAGAAGATATACATCTTTGGATGAAGCATCTCCGTTATTAATGATAAAATTTGCATGACTTTTGGAGATTTGAGCATCACCAATGGAATATCCTTTTAATCCGCATTTTTCAACAAGTTCACCTGCGTAATAATCCGCACCGTTCTTGAAGGTCGAACCAAAGGTCAGGGCAAGCCAGAGATTCTTTGATTTCCTCTGTGAAATATAGGAGTCGCAGAGCTCTTTCACTTCCTGCATATTCTTTTTTTGAACATTGAAAGTTCCTTCCGTAATAATAAATTTCTCAAAAGGAAGTTTGGTTTTTCTATATGAAAATTCCATATTTTCAGCTTGGATTCTGACAATTTTTCCTTCATGTGTTACTGTTTTTATTGAATCAAGAGCACTGTCCACATCGTGACCAAAAGCACCTGCATTCATTGCAATGATTCCACCCATAGTCCCCGGGATACCACTCAAAAATTCTAAACCACTCAAGCCCTCGAGTATGCATTTTTTTTGAAGATATGCACATTCGATATGAGCAGCAACTGATAATTTTCCGCCGTGCAATTCAATTAAATAGGGAAAATTCTTCAGTGAAATGACAATGCCTGGAAATCCCAAATCAGAAACTAAAATATTCGAACCATTCCCTATAATTTTGTAATGAATATTATTTCTGCAGATGAATTCGAATATTTTCGAAAGCTCATCATAACTGTCAGGATCTATAAGATAATCAGCTTCTCCACCGCATTTTACGGTTGTAAGTAATTTTAAAGAAACCTCTTTCTTTACACACGACAAATGATGTTCTTCAATGAATAAATCAAATTTTTTAATCATTATTTTTATTTGCTACAAATGCACAAAGTCACCAAGAATCCAACTTCGACTACTACATCAAGCAACTTTGTGTCTTCGAGTCTTTGTGGCATCTTTAAACTTTTCTTTCTTTCATTATTTTTTCTTGCCACCAAGGCGCAAAGTCACCAAGAATCCAACTTCGACTACTATATCAAACAACTTTGTGTCTTCGAGTCTTTGTGGCATCTTTAAGCTTTTCTTTCTCTCATTATTTTTTTTTGGATTGAGCTTCATTTTGCTTCTCGAGTAGGTGAACAAATTTTTCCGATACCTCAAAAATATTTCCAGCGCCCATGGTGATCACAAAATCACCACTTTTGGCCATTTTCATTAGCTCGGTTGGGATATCCTCCCTATCTTTTATGAAGTAAACTTTTTTGTGACCGAGTTCGCGCGCTACATCATAAATAAGTTTTCCGGTCACTCCCTCGATCGGATCTTCGCGTGCCGGATAAATATCATTGATAATGAGAACATCCGCAATCATAAGAGCTTCCGCAAATTTTCTATAGAACATTTTTGTTCTGGTAAATAAATGTGGCTGGAACACAGCGACTATTCTTCGAACAGAACCTTCTTTTATGCCCTGAAGTGTTTTTCTCACTTCTGTTGGATGATGGGCATAATCATCATATACGAGAATATCATTCACAAGACCTATTCGTTCAAACCGACGATAAACACCTTTGAACTTCAGCAAACCGTTCCTGATATCTATGAAAGGTATTTCAAGCTCGAGTGCTATGGAAGCAGCGAGGAGTGAATTTTGAACATTATGTGCGCCAGGTAAAGAGAGATTAATTGTTCCCAGTTTTTTATTTGCATATATGAGATCATACTCGGATTCAAAATTTGAATACTTAATATTTTCCGCTTGAACTGTTGCACTTTTATCCAATCCAAAAGTACATAATCGCTTTTCAAATCTTGGCAGCAAACGTTTCACTGCCGGGTCATCAATGCATGCAACGATCAATCCAAAAAAAGGAACAGAGTTCGCAAATTGGAGAAATGCATTTTCAAGTTCCTCCACAGTCGGATAACAGTCCACATGTTCTTCTTCAATATTGCAAATACCTGCTATTATTGGAGTTAGCGACAAGAATGAACGGTCGTATTCGTCAGCTTCTACAACCATGTATTTTGATTTTCCAAGAACAGCATTACTATCAAAATTCTTTACCACTCCACCGATCACGAGTGTAGGAAGCAGCCCGGCTTCGGTCAGTATCATACCTGTCATTGAGGTTGTGGTTGTCTTTCCATGCGTGCCTGCAATGCTTATACCCATTTTCATTCTCATAAGCTCATAGAGCATTTCAGCACGCCTGATGACCGGAATATTCCTATTTACCGCTGTTTTTATTTCGATGTTGGAATTTGTAACCGCAGAAGATTTCACAACCACATCAACGTCTTTATGAACATTGGATGCTTTATGCTGATATGTGATCTCAGCACCCATTTTTTCAAGACGTTCGGTCACGTGGGATTTTAACAGGTCAGAGCCGGAAATCATGTAACCGTAATTTATGAGCAGTTCGGCGATTCCGCTCATACCAATACCGCCAATACCGACAAAATGCAATTTTTTTGTTTTTCCTAACATTCTATTCCTAACGTGCTAATAATATCGCTGACAATATCCTGACTTGCCTGTGGTTTTGCAAGGGACTTCATCGCATGTACCATATTTTTGGATTTCTCCAGATTATTCAAGATATTCACGATCTCATGAAATAATATTTCTGATGAAAGGTTTTTTTCTTCTATCACTACTGCTGCATTTCTATTTCCAAAACTCTCTGCATTTTTAACCTGATGATCCCCTGCAGCCCATGGAAAAGGAATAATAATTGCAGGGATTCCAAAATATGCAACTTCAGAGAGTGAGATCGCCCCAGCCCTGCACACAACAAGATCGCTTGCAGAATAGGCAATGTCGATGTTATCAAAAAATGGTTTTATAATAAGATTTTCATTTTTTCCATAGAGTTCAAATATTCTTGAATGATCACGTTTACCCGTCTGAAAGATCACCTGAAGATTATTTTGCATCATTTTCTCGAGAATCGGAAGCACTGCATTATTAATCGGTGTTGAACCCAGACTACCACCATAAATAAAAACTGTCTTTTTGTTTTGCAATCCCAGTATTTCCAGCGCTTTCTCCCGGGAAATCTTTATCGGTGTACGAATTGGATTCCCTGTATAATAAATTCGATTTTTGCAACATTCCAAATAATCGCCTGCTTTGTGATTTCCAAGATAAATTCTTTGAGCATAAGGTGCAATGAAACGTGTGCTCAAACCGGGATAGCTATTTTGTTCCTGCAAAAATATTGGAATTCTTTGCAGTTTTGCAGCATAACCTGCTGTTCCGCTGACAAATCCCCCGCATCCTACAAAAATTGATATTTTGAACTTCCTATAAATATCCTGTGCCTCAGCAATACTTTTCAGCATATAATATGGAAATAGCAGATTTTTAAATGTGAAGAATCTGTATAATTTCTGCACATTCGTCGGAATGCATTGATATCCGTATTCTTTCACTAACTTATTTTCTATACCGTTCTTTGATCCGATAAATATTACTTCGCATTCATCCAGCTGCTTTTGTAGTTCACGAGCAATTGCAATACCCGGAAAGATATGTCCGCCAGTTCCACCTGCTGCAATAGCAATTCTATGCATATTGAAGATCCTTATCAAGTCGTTCATAACGGTCACGTTTACTTGCATTGATAATTACTGCGATAGCGATAGAGTCGATCAAAAGCGCTGAACCGCCATAACTTATGAATGGTAATGTCACACCTGTCGAAGGAATCAGACTCACTGCCACTGCGACATTTACAAAAATATTATAAGCAATTCCGAATCCCAATCCTGCGATCAGAAATGAATAAAAAGGATCGTGGGCACGCTGCGCTAAAGTGAAACAATTAAGTAACAGAAGCAGATAAAACAACAGAAGCATGATACTTCCTACAAACCCATATTCCTCACCAAGTATGGAAAAAATATAATCGGAATGGGCAAAGGGCAGGTAATATAATTTTGCCTTCCCCTCTTCAGATCCTCTGCCTGTTAACTTGCCATTAGAAAGTGCAATAAGGGACTCTCTCGGCTGAAAGAACGTGTCATTATGATTTTGAATCTGCACCTCTTTGCCTGTAAGAAATTTCACAAACGAAACATACCGGGCTCTTCGATATGAAGGACCAACCGATATGAGCACTACAAGCACAACAAGGACACTCACAGATATCAATGTGATCGTGGACAGTTTCACTTTTGCGATAAAAAGCATGCTCAGAAAAATAAGAAAGAGAATACCCGCCGTGCTGAGATCCGGTTCAAAGTATATCAGGCCGACATAAAGTACAAGGGCAAAAATGATGGGGGAAAAATTTCGAAGGAAATATCTTGGTTCCGATTTTTCAAGAATATCCTGATTTTTTGCGAAGAAATGAGCCAGGTAAAAGATAAAGATCAACTTTGCCAGGTTGCTGGACTGAAAGGTGAATCTGCTAAAATTTATCCAGCGTGATGAATTATTAACCGTTTTCCCTATTCCCGGTATAAATACTGCTACAAGCACGATAAGTCCGAGAAATAATAAAGGAAATGAAAGAATTCTCAATCGCTGAAGATGTATATGAGAAAAAATAAAAAAGAAGATAATAGACACAAAAATCCATGAGCTTTGCAGAACGATATTTCTCGATTTGAACTGAAAAGAATCAATGCTGCCGATGAGTAACAAGCCGATCAAAACCAAGATCAAGCAGATGTAGACCAGCGAATCTTCCAGAAATTTAGTCGAAATCTTCATTTTTTTATCTCATGAACAAGCAGTTTGAAGTGCTTTCCGCGCTCCTCAAAATTATCATACATATCATAACTGGCGCACCCAGGTGAAAGTAAAATATATTCACCGGGTTTTGAAATTTTATATGCCATGTCCACTGCTTCTTGCAGTCCAGAAACCTCGTTTATGTTCACATATTTTTTGAACGTGTCAACGATTTGGGCTTTGGTCTCTCCAAGCACGAAAAGATTTATCACATTTTTTTGAATGAGAGGAATCAGGGACGAAAAGTTTTCATTTTTGTCAGAACCGCCCATGATAAGATTTATCGGCTTATCGAATGATGCCAATGCTTTCTCGACAGACACACAATTTGTCGCCTTTGAATCATTAATAAAATTTCTCTTACCGATCTCAGCTACCCATTCAAGACGATGCTCCAAGCCCTTGAAATTTTTGAGAGCTGCGTTTATTTTTTCGGGTTCCAATCCGCATAACACACCAACCAGAGAGGAAACAACTGCATTGCTGATGTTATGTAATCCCCTTATTGGAAGCTCATTAGAGCTCAAAGACAAGGTTCTGCCTCCTGAATTTATCACAATCTGATTGTCATAAAACCATACATGCTCATTCACTTTTTCATGAACACTGTAGAATATTTTTTGTGATAAACCAATGTCGCGTAATCGCTTACATTCATTATCATCAAAATTTAAAACTGCGATATCTTCTTTGGTCTGATTTTCAAAAATTCGTAATTTCGAGCTCCTGTATTCATCAAAAGTATGATACCGGTTCAGGTGATCAGGAGTGATGTTCAGCATAATTGCAATATCGGGTCGGAATTGCCTTATCCCATCAAGTTGAAAACTGCTGACTTCTAATACGATGTAATCATATACGCCTTTTTCAATTGAAAACGATGTGAATGGCAATCCAATATTTCCGGCAAGAAGTGCATTCCTGCCACTCTCTTTCAAAATATGATGGATAAGCGAAGTGGTTGTGCTCTTCCCATTTGAGCCGGTTATTGCAATGATCTTTGAGGAAGTGTCTTTTGTAAGCTGAAAGCCGAGTTCCAGCTCGCTCCATAACGGGATTCCTCTTTCACGAGCTTTTCTTAAAATTGGAATATCAAGCGGAACCCCGGGACTCACAATGATAAGCTCGTTCTGAAGAACTTGCTCGGTATGCTCCCCTGCTTCAAATTCAAAATCCTTTATCATTGGAGGAATATTTTTCAAATCCTCTATTGAACGTATATCTGACAAGAAAGGTACAGCACCAATCTCTTTGAGCTTCTGCACAGCAGCAAGACCGCTTCTGGCAAGACCGATAACAGCAACTTTCTTATCTTTCCAGTACATATTATCTCAGCTTCAGTGTTGCAAGTCCGATAGCTGTCAAGAGCATTGTCACGATCCAAAAACGTATCACGATCTGGCTTTCGGACCAGCCCTTCAACTCGTAGTGATGATGGAGCGGAGCACATAGAAGTATCCGTTTTCCTTCTCCATGTTTTATGCGGGTGTGCCTGTAATAGTACCTCTGAACCAGTGAGGAAAGCGCCTCTACAACGAACACAAGACCGATCAATACAAAGAATATCTCTTCTTTAAGGAGAATAGCCATTACGGCAAGGACACCTCCCATGGAAAGCGCTCCGGTATCTCCCATGAACACCTGAGCAGGTTTGATATTAAACCAAAGAAAGCCCAATATCGAGCCAATTATTGCAGTTGTAAAAACGGTCAGCTCCCCTGCATCAGATATAAATTCGAGCTTAAGATAATCTGCGATCACAATATTCCCTTTAACATATGCCATTACACCCAAACCGAAAGCTACAAGAGCGATAGTTCCTGCTGCCAGCCCATCTAATCCATCCGTAAGGTTGACTGCATTCGAGTAAAAGGTGATAAAAAGTGCAACAAAAGGAATGAAAAATACACCAAGCGAGATAGAGGCATCCTTTAAAAATGGAATACTAATATAGGTGATCGAATGGCTTTGCTGATAACCGAAATAGAGAGTAACCGCGATAAGAATTCCGAGAACAAGCTGACCTGCGATCTTGTACTTTTCCACAAGTCCCTGCTCTATGTGCCGTACATTTTTCAGATAATCATCCAGGAATCCCAATCCGCCGAGCCATAGCGTAACAAGCAGTGCTATAAGCACATAGGGATTTGTAAGATTGTTCCAGAGCAAGCTGGAGACGATCAAACCAAGACCAATTATGATACCTCCCATCGTAGGTGTACCCTTCTTCTTCATGTGTGTGGCAGGCAGGAGATTACTAATATTTTCCGTAACCTGATGCTTCTTCAGGGATTTGATGATCTTGGGACCAAAAATAAAACATAAAATAAGTGCGGTGACAAATGCACCGATCGCGCGGAAGGTAATGTATTGAAAAACATTAAAAATGATATTAACCCTCACGAGGGGATACAAAATATGATAAAACATTAAGTTGCCAGCCTTTCTATGATTTTTTCTAACGCAATACCCCGGGATGCTTTAACCAATATTGCAGCATCCTCAGGAAACGTCTCATCCGAGAAATGATCTATGAAATCTTCTGCAGATGAGTAATGTGTGATAAATTTATAAAATCTTGCCATATCTCCAATAGCGACCGATCTCCTCAAACCCATATCCCTTACCAGCAAGCCAATATCTTCATGATACCTTTGACTCTCTTCACCCAGCTCAAGCATATCACCGAGAATCACTATCTTATTTTTGTGATGAAGAGAATGCAAATATTCCAATGCTGAGACCATTGATACTGGATTGGCATTGTAACAATCAGCGATGATCGTCCATTTTTTTATTGCGTTCTCCCTGATCTCCATTCTCAAACCGACTTCAGGTGTGATCGCTAAACCTTGCTGAATTTGTTCGTGAGAAAGTTCAAAACGTTTCCCGATAATTATCGCAGGGATCGCATTGAGCACATTGTGATACACATCATTAAAAATAAAATATTTTTCATCATTTACCAAGAATGAATACTTGTGATCTACTCGAGTTATATCCCTCACGACAAGGTCGTTATCATCATCAAATCCATAGGAAAAGTAAGATTTGTTGCCTTTATTATTCTGAAGATAGCTAATATTGCCGTTAAATATTTTCAGAGTTTTTTCCGGAGAATATTTGAAGATATCGTTCTTTTCTTTGAATACTCCTTCAAGACTTTCCAAAAATTCCAGATGCGAGGGACCGATATTCGTAATTATTGCTATATCGGGTTCAACCATTTCTGTGAGAGTTTTTATCTCTCCAAAATGGTTTGTGCCGAGTTCAAGAACTGCTATCTCATGTGTATCCTCGATGTCAAAAATCGTTATTGGGAGTCCGATAATTGTGTTGAGATTCCCTTCGCTTCTATGAACCTTATATTTTTTAGATAACACATTTGCAATGAATTCTTTTGAAATAGTCTTCCCTACTGAACCGGTAATTGCGACTTTGGGAATATCAAACTGACTGAGATAATATTTTCCAAGCGCATTCAATGCCTTTACAGTATCCTCAACAAAAATGAGTTTTCTTGCATCAATGTCATCCTTGAGCTCGTGATCTACAACCGCAAAAGATGCCCCTTTTGAGAGGACTTCCTGAACAAAATCATGTCCGTCAACCTGCTCTCCACGTATTGCAAAGTAAAGTATCTCCTTACCGGAATGCAAGTTGCACTCTCGAGAATCATGTATGACACAGTTAATCTCTGCATTTTCCGTTGCAGTAGTAGTTGCTTTGAGCGCTGTAATAATTTGCTTGATATTCAAATTTTTCATAAAGAAACCTTAGACTTTGATCCTCGCTTAATGCGTCAAGTTTGCATTCTGATTATTTTGTGTGAGTATTCGAAATCCTGTTTGGAGGATTATCGAAGATCCTTCCAGCATTGTCACGCCTGGTTTAGGGAACTGATCTACCACTACTTCACCGTCACCAAAACTCGTGAAGTCAATATTGTGCTCAACCAAAATTTGGCTTGCTTCTTTCACAGATTTTCCAATGCATTTCGGAACGAGCACATATTCCCGATTGGCTTCGTTGGCAATGTATAGAATATCATTATGAGGAAGGACGGTCATTTCCTCAACAATTTTTCTGAAGGTCGGAACTGCCGAAATGCTTCCATACCGGTGATC
>Ga0075121_1000233_pt1 | contig 39041 bp, 30 predicted proteins | sample AntAceMetag02UKG_FD_69793 | JGI IMG/M metagenome (GOLD analysis project Ga0075121, IMG submission 69793) | Saline lake microbial communities from Ace Lake, Antarctica - Antarctic Ace Lake Metagenome 02UKG | ecosystem: Environmental > Aquatic > Non-marine Saline and Alkaline > Saline | place... | reverse complement strand
TAGATGGAGCCCTCAACGCCGAGGTTGACTGAGTTGGTGTCGTAACTTAACTGCTTTGTGGGAATGCTTTCAGATCCAGAGGCAGAGCCGGCATAGGAAATGGAATAGACCAAATTGCCATATTCGTTCAGCAGGCGGATCACGCCGCGGTTGTCGGCAACATGGTTGAAGCCCCAATTTTCTGCAATCGGTGGGACGAGAACGGTCAGAACCTCATCAATGGGTTCGCCTGCATCCAGAAGCTGCTGGTCTCCCAGAACATAGAAACTGAATCCGTTGGTCTGGTTGGTGAAGGTGTGGCTGGAGATGGGGTAGGTCGCATACACCGGCTGATTGGAATTGGCAGCGATGTCGGCATCGGCACCAAAGGCGAGTTCAATGCTCCATCCGGAGATGTCGGAACCCGCGACTCCGCATAACTCGATAAATTCATGGTCTTCTTCGAAGAATTCCACATTGTAGGCGAGATAGGCAATTTCATTGATCCATACATCCCCCTGCTGGACGCTGGAGATCTGGTAGGAGTTGGTTAAGGAGGGGGTCAGGTTGGTGGAGAATCCGGTGGAGGCCGGAGCCGCGCCGATGCCGGTATACTGGACCGTGACATAGTATTGGACCGTGACACTTGGAGGCAGGGCCGGAATGGAAGAAATGGAGGCGTAGGATCCATAGGCCACCGGAGTCATGGCCACCGGAGTAAACGACAGACTCGATGCAATTTTGTAGTGCCCAGTGACGCTGAGGATGGAGGCCCCGTATCGGGTCACGATATCAGCGGTGATCTGGACCGTATCATTCGTGGAGGGTGTTGCCGGATCTGTGTTGGGAGATATAGAGACTTCAGGCCGGGGTTGTGGACTTCCGATCTGGATGTCATCAATGGGGACCGCGGCGCCGCCGGCACTGTGAACAAACCGGACAAAGTGGTTGGTGGTGTCTTCGCGGTAGAGCTGGAACTGAACAGAATCGGAGGAGGTGGCGGTGAAGGTATCAATTGTGTTCCAGCTGACACCCTTAGCGGATACTTGGACTTGCAGTGAAATATTGGCACTCGAACTGTTTGTCAGTCTCATGCGAAAAGAGATAGAGCCGATACCATCGGGGAGATAAGGGCTCCCGATCCAGGCAGAGCCATCGGTGGTTTGGTTCAGAAGTGCGGCCATTCCGGAATAGGCGTACGGGGCATCTACTATGCAATTGCTGAGGCCCCAACCTTGATGAGAAGCAGTGCCGCTGCTGTAGTAGCGCTTTAAGGGCCATCCGTCGAAGTCCTGATCCCGATAAAGGGCCGGGACCCGGACTTCAATGCTGTCCAGCAGGGTATCGCCGGACTCCTTTGCAGGATCAAAAATAATACGGGCTTGAGAGGGGTTGTTCGTGAGATAAAGCCAGGTCGTATAGGTCGTGGCGTTACCGGCGGTGAAGGACCCCTGTGTGAACCAGTTCGTTCCGCCATCGATACTCGTTTGCAGCAACAGATAGGCGGGATCCTCTGGATCATATGATTTTGTCCAGAAAATCAATTCGCCCACCCCTAGTGCGTAAGCAGGGGAAAGCACTGATCCGTCGGGGGGGGTGATGAGGGCGGCTTGGGTTCCGTAGAGGCCGCTGGTAGGGGCAATTTTGCCTTGGAGAGACCAGCTATAACGCGAATAGTTTCCGAGGGTTTGGTAGGCGGGATCGGTCCAGCCGGAGAAATCTTCCAGTCGCTTCACATCCGAGAGTTCAGTGACGGTGATTTCATCGATGCGGAAGCGGTTGGTTCCGGCGTCCGTCTGACGAAAGCGTACCCACATATGGTCACTCCGATTCACCGCAACAACATAATAGGTAAAGTCGCTGGTGGAATCTGTCAAGGTGACGACATTGCTCCACGGACCGGAATCCGAAATGGCGGTTTCCATTACCAGGGTCACAGCGGGGGTCATGGACTCAGTCCGGTACCAGAAGCTGACATCGCCAATACCGCCGGAAAGTTCCCCGCTCATCAGCGTGGCACCGGTATCCATGATGAGGCTGTAGCCGCCAGGGTTATACACCTCATAATGAATTTCATGGGACCCCAGATCCGTGAATGTGTCCTGATTGGAAATCTCCCATTCGTCCAGTAATGGAAATTCTTCAGTGGCAGAAGTGACGGTACCGGTTTCGATGGTGGACTTGCGTGTGAGGGTGTGGTCCGTAGTGTTGCGGCTCCAGAGGGACCCGGTGGCTTTGGAGCTCACTTGTCCGACACGATCTTTGATCGTGCCATCTTGGCGTAGAACGATGACATCGTCGCCGTTAAACGTAAGATTTTTATTTGTAAAGAGGTTGTCCAGATCGCTGATGGCGGCATCTGGAGCATAGTTGGTGGGCGTGTCCTGGCGTCCAATTACAAGGCAGTCCCGGGATGCAATCGTTCCAGAAAGGGCGATGTCTACAGAAGCGGTGAGAGAGCTGTTGTTATATTGCTGGAGCACGTAGTTTTGTGCAGACAAGTCGAGATTGGAAAGGGTGCCGTTGAAGATTTCAATAGCCTTATTGTTTCCGGTGCCTTCGATATATTGGGAGATGAATACACCGGCAGGGGGAAGGGGGGGGGGAGCGTTTGAAACGGTCTTTCCACTGGTGATGGACCAGTCCGGAGCAAACGTGGCAAAGTCGGTCAATTCCCCCCAGGTGTCAAAGTTCTGGGAGCGACTCGCGACTGAGCGCATCTCTGCGTCGTCCACCTGCATCGAACCGGTTGTTCCTGCGCCGGAGCACAGGAAGAGGACATGGGCTTGGGTTGCCTCTTCGGGGGCAATTCCTTCGGCGGCATATTGCACCCAGGCAGCGGAAAGGGATGGGATGTTCTCGATGACGGTGCCGCCCAGCGGTCCATTCGTGGCATTCAGCCATTCGATTTTGATCTGCATGACGGAAGCCGTCCAGTCCGGCGTGGCTTTAAACCAGGCGGCAGCGCGATAGTTGAGGCCGGGTGTCACCGGCACATCCTGCGCAAAAGAACCATAGTCAGTGCGTTCTGGATACCACTGTCCCTCAATACTTCCGCACCAGTTGCCGGAATGCGGGAGATAGGTGTCGGCCACACTCTTGGGCCAGGCCTGCCAGGTGCCCCAGTCCACGGCATCGCCGCCATCGGGCAGTGTGGTTTCTTCAAAGCCGGGATTCGACAACAGGTTGATGCCTGAGGCTTCCGTATAGAGTTCCCGGAAGCTGAAGGCCCCGGTTTGATGATCGAATTGGATTCGATACCGTCCCGGCACCACGCCGGTCATTTCCACATAGGTCGTCAAACCAGTTTCCATTGTTCCCGAGACCGGCAAGGCAATGGACGTCCCGTTGGTGGCACCCCAGATCCGGAGGGCATCGTTGGCGGCAAAGCGCAGGGTCACGGTGCCGCTGTTAGTCACGTAATGCTCCGACTGCCACAGGGTTTCCCCAATCTGCATCATGTTGGTCGGCGGGGTTTCGGTGGCCACAAAACTGCCCTGGGCGGTCATGGTGCTGATGGTGAATTCCTGCGTGGCGGTCTGGGTGATGCTGAAGGTAGCATTGCTGGTGTCCAGCTGGAACAGGAAGGTTCCGGGATTCGTAGAGATGTCGGCCAGAGTGAAATCGGACAGTCCGCAAGCATTGGCGTCGGTGACCGGGAGGCTGCTGTAAGTGGTCGGGGTGGAAGCACCCCATTGTGCATTCTCATCCTCATTAGGGCGAAATTGAAATGTGGTACCCGTTTGCAGATCAACAGATCCACTCCATAGATTGGTGTTGTCGATGCTGTTGGTTAGAATGCTGTTTCCAGAGGGGGTTCCGCTGTTGAAGCCGCCTACCAGCGCCATGTTCGTGATGGACGGCAGCGGAAGCGGCGAAGCACCCGCCCAATCCATTTGGAATTCAAGCGTCTCATCATTGAAGGTGAACTGATAGAGGCCGGGCGTTAGACCGGAAAAGTTGAGATTAGCAAGTGTTTGAGGAGTAGTGGGTCCGCTGCCTGGCACGCGGGCGACCGTTACGCTGCCTCCCCAGCTGATTTCCCAGGTTCCGTTGGCGGCAAATTTGAATTCGCCGCCGGCCGATGTGATTTCCTGAGTGCACTGCCAGGTGTTGTCTGCAATGAGGGTCATGTTGGGGGTCGTGTCCCATGAATTAGTGAACGCCCCGCCCGCCACCGCCATAGAGGAATAGGGAGACGACTGGGCGTGGGCGTTTAACGCGCATCCCAGCAAGACCCATCCAATGATTCCAGCTCTACTCCTCATGGCCACCTCTATTGTTAGGGAGAAGTTTCGTTTCTTCCCATCTCAACCATACTTCTTTTGAATAGCGCTGGCAAGGGGTTGCAGGCTCTCAGTGGCCTCTTTTTCACCCTGAATCGGCGAAAGGAAAGGGAAAGTCCTTAACTATTAATATTTATACTTATCCATATTTACTGCAATGAATTATATGAATTTTAATCCAAATGGCCTGAAATCATTAAAATCCGCATTTTAGTGCTGCAATGGCTTAAAATAGATCAAAAGAGGCCTGGAAAGCGTCGAAAATGCCAAAAATCAGATCAAAACGCCTCTTTTTTGTTTTTTTGGCACTTTTGAGGGGGCTGACGCAGCAAAGGGCGCTCCAGGGGCGTTTTGGCAGGCGGAACTGCCTGCACCTCTTGTGGAAGTGAACGTTTCTTTATTCAACAATTCGACTGGTTTAGAGGAGGCAGGAAGTGTAGATTCATGGTGATGAATACCGCATTGGGAGCTACGTCATGAAGAAATTGTTACTACTAAGTCTGATTTTCCTTTTTTGCGTAGGCACAATTGCTTTTGCACAGGCCACGCTGCCAACCAGTCATTCCGGACCGTGGAAGGTGGGGCCGTTACCGTCGGGATGGACCCAGAACGGCTTGGGGAATGATTATAGCTCGGACTATGACAAGAGTGGGGAGAATGCGGCAAAATTCGACGGGTCGGGCGATACCCTTCAAATCAATTTTAGCGGTGCGGCAAGCGCAGTGTCCTATTGGACTAAGGGGAATAGCTTATCGGGGGCTTATACCTATAAAATCCAGGAGTCGGTTGATGGTTCAACTTGGACGGATGTGGTCACCTATAATAGTGGGAACCCTATATCAGGAACGGCAACCCAGTACGAACAGGACTTGCTGTCATCCTCTCGCTACCTCAAGTTTCTTTATGTGAACAAGGACAACGGTAACGTGGGCCTTGATGGGGTTACGATTGCAGGATCTGGAGTTTCGTTTATTCCATCTGGCGCCCAAAGCATTCCGGTGAGTTATACGCTGTCGCTGGGGATTTCGATTACACCGGCAGGTAGCACGATGCAGAGCTGGACTTTCCTGCCTTCGAACTATGCCGGGACGGTAAGCATGTCTGCTGATACCTTCAACTTCACGCCCGCCGAAGCCGATGATGGAAACGTTTATACGCTACAGGTCATTTCGATGAACCCGGTCAGCACGGGATCGGTGGACGTTACGGTGACCTCCTATGTGCTGCCTGATCCATATATATGTACCTTTGAAGATGGTAGTAAATCAGGTTATGCCGCTGATATTGTGGAGTTAAACGACAAGTGGTGGAATCTGGACGGGATTTTGATTGGGACGACTGAAGATGACAAAAAAATTGGAAACAAGTCGGCTCGCTTAAAATACACGCCGGAGGATGGGGTAGACGCGATGACAGTCCAGTCGAAGGTCCTTGCTAACGGTATTGGAAATATTTCGATGTGGTATGGCCCCTATGGCGAGCACGGAAGCAATGCCCCCACCCTTGCCATCGAAATCAGCGAGAATTTGGTATCCGGCTGGATTGAAGTGGGTCAAGTGGACGCAGGGGCAGTGACGAATCTGACCGAATATTCGACGGATGTTGATGTGAATGTACCCGTTTATGTTCGAATTCGCGGAGTCGGTGGTACGGAGGATAATAGTGCCAACTTTGATAATATCACCATCACCCCTTATCAGGCAGCAACGGGTTATGAGGCCTTCCTTCTGGAGTACAATGTGACGCCGGGGGATCCGGGAACGGCGACGGGCGATGATCTGGATGACGACGGGTGGACGAACCAGCAGGAGTTCGATGATTATCCTACCAATTCCTACAATCCGTACGACAAAGCGATTCATCCGTAATCGCCCCAAAATTTCCAAAAAATAGCCAAAAATAGGCAAAATGTGCCTTAAAATGGCCAAAAATAGCTGAAAATAGCCAAAATTGGCCCCCAAGCGCCTGAAAAGCATCCAATAGGATGGATTTTCACCACAGAGCGCAGAGAACACAAAAACAGAGATTAGCTCAACGGATTCATATGAGTGGGCCGCCAGTGCTTTTCTATGTGATTTTTGTGATTTTTGTGCCAATTTAAGGAATTGGGAGGCCAAAATGGTCATTTTGACGCCAAAAACAGCTAAATTTGAGGATTTCGGCCTGTTTTAGCTCATGCAGCGAGAGTATGGACTGAAGTTTCGGAAGATGTGGCGGCGCAATAAGTCTGGTTTAGCTTAAACCCGGTCTACCGGTTGATTTTCCGTTAAACTTTGGTATCCTAAACAGGATGTCAGCCGTAAACCCTCATTCGGAACCCACCGTTTCGCTGAAACCACAGCCTCCGGGCCAGGCCCACCGCTTCCATGCGATGATCAAGCCAATCGGGTCGGTCTGCAATCTGGACTGCACCTATTGCTATTATCTGCATAAAGAGGGGCTGTTGCATCAGCCCAAAGCTCCCCGCATGTCTGATGAGATGGTGGAGCGCCATATCCGGCAGTATATCGAGGCGCAGACTGGATCCGAGGTGGTCTTTTCCTGGCAGGGTGGGGAACCGACGCTGCTGGGCATCCCGTTTTTTGAGCGGGTGGTGGAGCTGCAGGCGAAATACAAGAAGCCGCACCAGCTGATTGAGAATGACCTGCAGACGAACGGGACCCTCCTGAATGAGGACTGGGCCAAATTCCTCAAAAAGAACCATTTCCTCGTTGGGCTCAGCTGCGATGGTCCCAAGCGCTTGCATGACAAATATCGCGTGACCAAGGGCGGGGAACCGACGCACAGCAAAGTGGTCGCGGCGGCACGGCTGCTGCAGAAGCACGGGATCCCGTATAATGCCCTCTGTGTGGTGAATCGCGACAACGCGACCCTTCCGCTGGATGTGTATCGTTTCCTGACCCGGGAGCTGGGGGCAAAACGCGTCCAGTTTATTGCCTGCGTGGAGCCGAAGGTTTTCGGCGATACGGCCCCGCAGCACTGGGATCCGGAATCCCTGCCCGTGGTTGGCACCCCGCAGGCCAAACCGGGCGCGCCGGATTCTATCGTGACCGATTGGTCCGTGGACCCGGATGACTGGGGCGCCTTCCTCTGCAAAATCTGGGATGAGTGGTACAAGCGCGACTACGGCAAAGTGCATATCGATCTGTTCGAGACCGCGGTCGCACAGTCGATGGGAATGCCGTCGCAGCGCTGCGTCACGGCGGAGTTCTGTGGCAAGGGCATGGTGGTGGAGCACAACGGCGATGTGTTCAGCTGTGATCATTATGTCTATCCCGAGTATCGTGTCGGCAATCTGACGGAAACCCATTGGGGCGACATGGCCTATTCCGAGGCGCAGAAGCATTTTGGCTTTGCCAAACGGAATTCCCTCCCTATGACCTGCCAAGAGTGCTCATTCTTGAAGCTGTGCTGGGGTGAGTGTCCGAAGAACCGGTTAGTCCGCACCCCGGCGGGAGAGGTGGGGCTGAATTATCTCTGTGCCGGCATGAAAACATTTTATGCGCATATTCAACAGGACATGCCGGCGATTTTGAAAGATGTGGAGGGGCAGCGCCCCCGGATGTAGAAAAGAAAAATGCAATCCTAAGGAGAAAACAGATGAACGAGACACAAAAATCCCCGCTGCGTCTGATTAAGACGCTCGGTCTGGCCGGTGGTGTGGTCCTCGCGGCCCAACTACTCCCGGCCTGGGCACAGGATGCCCCCCCCGCTGAGAATCCCGCCAAGCCCAATATCCTTGTGATCTGGGGCGATGATATCGGCACGTGGAACATCAGCCACAACAGCCGCGGCATGATGGGCTATCAAACGCCCAATATCGATCGCATTGCAGATGAAGGCGTGTCCTTCACCGACTATTATGCGCAGCAGAGCTGTACCGCTGGCCGCGCGGCATTTATCAGCGGTTCCGTGCCCGTCCGCAGCGGCATGACCAAGGTGGGTATTCCCGGCGCGATGGAAGGGTGGCAGAAGACGGATGTGACCATGGCGACCGTGCTCAAGAGCGAAGGCTATGCCACCGGGCAGTTCGGCAAGAATCATGAAGGCGATCGGAATGAACATCTGCCGACCATTCACGGGTTCGATGAATTTTTTGGCAACCTCTACCATTTGAATGCCGAGGAGGAGCCGGAGAACGAGGATTATCCCCGGGATTTGGTGCTGAAAAACGGGAAGACCTTCCTGGAGACCTTTGGCCCGCGCGGCGTCATGAAGTGTCAGGCAACCGATGTGGATGATCCCACAGAGGATGCTCGTTTCGGTCGGGTTGGGAAGCAGATCATTGAAGATACAGGTCCGCTGACCAAGAAACGCATGGAGACCATCGATGATGAAACCGTGGCCGCGGCCAAGGATTTCATCAAACGCCAGGTAGAGGCCGGGACCCCGTTCTTCTGCTGGTGGAATGGCACGCGCATGCATTTCCGCACGCATGTGAAGGAGGAGAATCGGGGCATCTCCGGTCAGGATGAATACGGCGACGGCATGGTTGAGCACGACCTGCACGTCGGCGAACTGCTCGACCTTCTCGATGAACTGGGCATCGCTGACAACACCATTGTCCAGTACTCGACCGACAACGGCCCGCACTTCAACACCTGGCCCGATGCCGCCACCACGCCCTTCCGCAGCGAAAAGAATTCAAACTGGGAAGGCGCCTATCGCGTGCCGGCTTTTGTCCGCTGGCCTGGACACTTCCCGGCGGGTGTTACGCTGAACGGGATTGTCGCCCACGAAGATTGGCTGCCGACCTTTGCGGCCGCAGCTGGAAATCTGGACGTCAAGGAAGAGCTCCTGGAAGGCCTTGAACTGAATGGCCGTTCCTATCGGAATCATATCGATGGTTACAACCAGCTCGATTATCTGACGGGGAAGGCCGAAGCCTCTCCCCGCCACGAATTCTGGTATGTGAACGATGACGGCCAGATTGTGGCGGCCCGCATTGATGATTGGAAGGTGGTCTTCCTGGAGAATCGCGGTCAGGGCTTTGGTGTCTGGCGCGAGCCGTTCACTGAACTGCGCCTTCCGCTGCTGTTCAACCTGCGCCGCGATCCCTTCGAGAAGGCCCAGCACAACTCGAACACCTATGACGACTGGTTCCTGGACCGGCCCTTTGTCATTGTCCCGGTTCAGGCTTTGGCCGCCGAATTCCTGAAGTCCATGAAGGACTACCCGCCGAGTCAGTCCCCGGGATCCTTCAATCTGACCAAGATTGAAGAACAGCTCAAAGAGAGCCTGGGCAGTCACTGATCCGGTCTTTATCGTGAAGTGTGCGGGCCGCTCGAAAGAGCGGCCCGTGTCAAATTTCAGTCAGGAGAATAATTATGAAAGCAGCAGGATGGATTCGTTGGTTGGGTTGTTTCGTTGTGTTGGCTGCCCTGGCATGTGCCGCGGGATGCGCCACTCCCGTGAGATCGGCGGCCAAGGTGCCCATTAAAGCGGCGAAGGCCAGTGCGAAAGCCACCGTGGCAGGTGCCAAGGCAGCGGGTGGAGCCGTGGTCGGGGCGGCAGGCGCCGTGGTGGGCCGTGACGACGATGACAAGGATGAGAAAAAGATTCGAAAAGAGTAGGAGTGAATCAGACTATGAAAAAATTATGTATTCTCGCCGCCAGCATGATGTTGGCCAGCATGGCATGTGCCGCTGATCCGCTTCCGTCGTGGAACGATTCGGCATCCAAACAGGCCATTCTTAATTTTGTAGATACCGTGACCCGTCCGGGGTCGCCAAACTATGTCCCGCCGGCGGAACGTATCGCGACCTTCGACAATGACGGCACCCTGTGGGCGGAGCAGCCCCTGTACTTTCAGTCCTTCTTCATTTTTGACCGCATCAAGACCTTGGCACCGCAGCATCCGGAGTGGGAAACCCAGGAGCCGTTTGCCTCGGTGCTGAAGGGGGACACAGAGGCCGCTTTGGCGGGTGGGGAGCATGCGGCGATGGAAATGGGCATGGCCACGCACGCGGGCATGACCACCGAGGAGTTTGAACAGATTGTGTCGGACTGGCTTGTTACGGCGACCCATCCGGAGACCGGCCGGCCGCTGACGGAAATGATCTATCAGCCCATGCTCGAACTGCTGACCTATCTGCGGGCGAACGGTTTCAAAAACTTCATTGTCTCCGGCGGCGGTATCGAATTTATGCGGCCATGGACAGAAGAGGTCTACGGCATTCCGCCGGAGCAGATCATTGGATCGAGCATTGTGACGGAGTTCCAGATGCAGGACGGGATCCCCGTGCTGGTTCGTCCGCCGAAAATAAACTTCAACAATGACAAGAAAGACAAGCCGGTCGGGATTAACTCCCATATCGGACGCCGGCCGATTGCCGCGTTCGGGAATTCCGATGGAGACCTGCAGATGCTGCAGTGGACGGATGCGGGCGAGGGCGCTCGTTTCTGCCTCTATGTGCATCATACGGATGCCGATCGCGAGTGGGCGTATGATCGCGGTTCGCATGTCGGCAGTCTGGACAAAGGCCTGGACGAAGCCGCTGAAAAGGGCTGGACGGTTGTCGATATGAAAGAGGATTGGAAAACGATTTTTCCGCCACAACCAAACCCGCTCCTGAAAACCGAATGGCTTGTGGAAGATATCGGCGGGGAGGGTGTGATCGATATCGCTCAGACAACAGTGGAATTCGGTGAAGAAAATCGCGTGTCCGGCAGCACGGCCTGCAATCGATATAACGCGTCCGTAGAAGTGGAGGGCGATCGTATTTCCTTTGGCCCCATGGCTTCCACGAAGATGGCCTGTTCATTGGCTGTGATAAATCAGGAGGTGCGGTTCTTTAACGCCATGCCTTCTGTGCGTTCCTATGCGTTCGATCAGGACGGATCCATTCTGGTTTTCCTCGATGAGAACGGTGAAAAGATTCTCCGGATGTCGAAAAAGAGTGAAGAATGAAAATAGGCAAACAGGTGTTGATGGGGGCGATGGGAGTAATCGTCCTGCTGTCATTTTGTTCTGCGGGGTTTGCTGAACCGGATGGGTCTGAGGCTTCGTCCCCAGCTGTGAATTCGCCTCCCTCCGTGCTGGAAGGGAAGTGGCTCCGTCCGGATGGGGGCTATGTGCTGCAGCTGAGTGCGGTCGGTGCGGCGGGAGAACTGACCGCTGCCTATTTCAACCCGCGCCCCATCCATGTGGAGCACGCGGAGTGGACTCAAAAGGGCGGGAAACTGCAGGTGTTTGTGAAGCTGCAGGCACCCAACTATCCCGGTTCGACCTATACCCTGACCTATGATTCGGACCAGGACCGATTGACCGGAATCTATTTCCAGGCGGTCCTGCGGCAGTCCTTTGATGTAGAGTTTAAGCGCCAACTCCAATAGATCGTATCTTTTTTCTGTTGTGTTGAGTTTTTGATGCGACATTTATCTATGGGGACTCTATACTGCACAGATTGAGCGGTTCGGAATCTGAAAGGTTCACGCGAACGATATGGCAGAAGCAGAAACAGCCAGGATCAGCACGGCACAGCAGGGGGATGCCACGCTGGAAGTCTCCTTTTCGGGGGCTTTTGTTTTAGCCGCTTCAGCCCCTCAGCAGATTCAGGCATTACAGGAACTTCCGGCATCTATTCATAAGCTGGTTCTGAAGGATGAGGGCATCACCGAATGGGACAGCGCTCTGCTGATTCTGCTGATGGAAATCAAGCAGCGCTGCGAGAAGCAGGAGGTCGAGTTGGATTTCTCCGGTTTGCCTAAAGGCGCGCAGCAGATGATCCAGCTGGCGTCTGAAGTTCCCGAGCGCAAAGGCGCCGCCCATGACGGGAAGCGGGATTCCTTTCTGGTTCGCATCGGAAAAAAGAGTCAGAGCACCTGGGGGGAGGTCACGGGGTTTGTGACGTTTCTCGGGGCAGCGACCATCAGTGTGGGGCGGATGCTGACCGGTCGGGCGCAATACCGGCATTCTGAATTCTGGGCCATCATTCAGGAATGCGGCCCGAAGGCGTTGGGGATTGTGACCATCATCAGCGTGCTGGTCGGGGCGATTCTGGCCTTTGTCGGCGCGATGCAGCTGCAGATGTTTGGGGCTCAGATTCTGGTGGCGAACCTCGTCGGGATGGGCATGGTGGTGGAAATGGGAGCCCTGATGACCGGCATTATCCTGGCCGGACGGACAGGGGCATCTTTTGCGGCCCAGATCGGCACCATGCAGGTCAATGAAGAGATTGATGCGCTGCGAACCATGGGGATTCCTCCGATGGACTATCTGGTCCTTCCCCGACTGGTCGCCTTGGTGATCATGACGCCGCTTCTGGTGATCTATGCCGATGTGCTGGGCATTCTGGGTGGAGCCATCATCGGTATTTTCGCGCTGGATATCCCGCCGGTTCTCTTTTTCAACCAGACTTTTTCCTCGATTTCGCTCTGGCATTGCGCCCAGGGCCTGATTAAGGGCAGCACCTTCGGCCTGCTGGTGGCCATTATGGGATGCCTGCGGGGCATGCAGTGCGGACGCAGCGCTTCCGCAGTGGGAGAAGCCACCACATCGGCGGTGGTCTCCGGCATCGTGATGATCGTTGTGGCCGATGCCATCTGGACCTATATCTTTATGACGGTGGGTATGTGATGACCGCGACACCCTCCAATCCTGCCTCGGAACCGATTCCGGATGCCGTACGCATGCATGTGGATGGGCTGGAGATGCGGTACGGAGACTTTCTGATTCAGAAAGACCTGACCTTTGATATTCGGAAAGGGGAGGTCTTTATCATCATGGGCGGCAGCGGTTGCGGAAAGAGCACGCTGCTGAAACATATGATCGGGCTGATTCGTCCCGCCGCCGGAGAAATTTATTATGGGGACACCCCGTTCTGGGCCCAGGAGGAGGATGTCCGCCAGCAGATGATGCAGAAGGTGGGCGTTTTGTATCAGCAGGGAGCCCTGTGGAGTTCCATGACACTCGCGGAGAATATTGCCGTTCCGCTCGAGGAATATTCCGATCTCTCGGCCAAAACTATCCGGGAGGTGGCCTCCCTGAAGCTGGCGCTGGTCGGTCTGGCCGGGTTTGAGGATTTCTATCCTTCCGAAATCAGCGGCGGGATGTGCAAGCGCGCGGGTTTGGCCCGCGCCATGGCTTTGGATCCGGATATCCTCTTTTTTGATGAGCCCTCGGCCGGGTTGGATCCCATCAGCTCCAAGCTGCTGGATGATCTGATTCTGGAACTGCGCGACAGCCTGGGCACGACGATTGTCATCGTCACTCATGAACTGGACAGTATTTTTTCGATTGGCGACAACTGTGTTTTCCTCGATGCGGAAACCAAAACCATGATTGCCACGGGGAATCCCCGTGAGTTGCGAGACCACTCGCCCGATCCACGTGTCCGGCTTTTCCTGACGCGAGGTCAGACCGACGGCCATGAGGATCAAAGAGAAAGTGAACAGGTGAAGAGATGAGCAAAAAAGCAAATCCGGCGGTCATCGGAGCCTTCGTGCTGGGAGCGGCCTTGCTGGGTGTGGTGGCGATTCTGACTCTCGGGGCCGGCAAACTGTTCGAGAAAACCGAGACCTATGTGATGTTTTTTGAGGGAGATCTGGGCGGGCTCGATGTCGGGGCTCCTGTCCAATATCGGGGGATGCGGATTGGTTCGGTGAAGAGCATGCAACTCGAACTCAATACGGACACCGGGGATTCCCAGATTCCGGTGTATATCCAGATTGAGAACAGCCGCCTGACCTTGACCGGAAAAGTCCGCAAAGGGATGGGGATGGGGATGGCGTATCAGATCGATCAGAAAGGAATCCGAGGTCAGCTTCAGACGGACAGCCTGATTACCGGAAAGAAAAAAGTCTCCTTGATCGATGATCCGGGCAGTCCCAAACGGCTGGTGGGCGTAGATCTGTCCGTGTTGGAAATTCCGACGGTGCCGACCCTGCAGGAAACTCTTCTGAAGAAACTGGAAGACTTGCCTTTCCAAAATATTGTATCCAATTTGAACGCCACACTGTTGTCGGTCGCTTCCCTCGCTGGCTCCCCTGAAGTTAAAGAGGCTGTGGTATCCATCAGTCAGTCATCCGGTAAGTTGGAGTCGCTGTTGGCCAAACTGGAAGAAACCGTTCCTGCCCTGGTGAAGAGCACGACGGCGACCGCCGAGGAGACCCGAGGTCTGCTGCTGGGGATCAGACCGGCCATGACCAATCTGGAACCGTTGATGGTGACGGCTCAGGCCAACCTGGAAGCGCTCCATGAGGTGGAGAAGGAGCTGACGGCGACCCTGTCTGAAGCCAGGAAGATGATGAGCGAACAGTCTCCAATCCGATATGATTTGAACGTGGCCCTGGAACGGGTCGGCGGAGCGGCGGATTCCATCCGTCAGTTCATGGATTATCTGCAGCGGCATCCCGAAGCTTTTCTGGCCGGAAAAGGAAAAATGAACAACGATCGGAGCAACCCATGAATAAATTGATACCCCTCTGTCTGTCCTGCACCCTGCTGATCGGCCTGATCGGCTGTATCACCCCGGCTCCGGGCCCCCGGTCTCAGTTCTACCAGCTTCAGCCCATTGTGAAAGAAGTGCCGGCCGGAGCCGAGTCCCTTGACGGGCCGGTGGTCCACATTGGCCCGGTGGAGGTGTCGGAATATCTGAACCGCCCGCAGATGGTGTCCCGGATTGGGAACCATCAGGTGGCCTATAATGAACTGAAGCGATGGGCGGAGCCCCTCCAGGCCAACATTCTTTGGGTCTTGACCAAAAACATTCATGATGAGCTTCCGGCGGTGCGTGTCGTTCCCTACACGGGGATGCCGAATCTGTACAATGTCACCACCCTGTCAGTTCCGGTCCAGATCTCCCGGATGGAAACCCGGCCGGATGGAACCGTTCTGCTGCAGGCCGGCTGGATCGTGATTCCGCAGAAGACAGACGTCGGCGCCACTCCCGTCAGTATGACCTTTACCAAAGCCGTGGCATCCGACACGACGGAGGATCTCGTGGCGGCGCAGAGCGAACTGATTAAGGAACTGAGCGAAAAGATCGCAGGCGATATTCAGGCGGCACTGAAAGAGGCGCCTTAGGGCTCTCTTAAGGGCTGAAGGACAGCGGGGATGAATATCGGAGTGGCATTAGGCGGCGGCGGTGTCCGTGGGCTGGCGCACATTCTGGCGCTGGAGGTGATCGATGACCTCGGGATCAAGCCGGTTGCCCTCTCTGGAACCAGCATGGGGTCCATCATCGGTGCGTTGTATGCGTCCGGCCTGTCCGGAAAAGACATACGGGAGCTCCTCAATCAGCACATCATTACCTCGAACGACAATGCCTCCAGCATCTATAAGAAAAAAGCAAATCTGTTCAAGTGGCTGAAGGCCGTTCGTCCGACGGTGACCGGATCCGGTCTATTCAAAGTGGATGGATTCATGCGTCTGTTGCTCGAATCGCTCCAGGCGGAAACCTTTGAAGACCTGGAAATTCCGCTGCAAGTCATCGCGACAGATTATCATCTGGGAGAAGCGGTGGTTTTCAGCAAGGGCCCGCTGCTGCCGGCCATCCGTGCCAGCATGTCCATTCCAGGCGTCTTTGTCCCTGTGGAGCATGAAGGTCGCATTTTGGTGGATGGGGGACTGACCGATCAGGTGCCCTATGATGTTCTGCTGGAAACCTGTGAGGTCACCGTGGCGGTCGATGTCGGCCCCACTCGGGAAAGCGAGGAGGCCGGGTTGCCAAGTGTGCTGGATGCTACACTCGGTATGTTTGACATCCTGGTGGATCAGGTCGTGGCCGCCCAGCTGCGGGAAGGCCCACCTACCATTTATGTCCGCCCGACCCTGACGGGAATCAAGGTGCTGGATTTTGACAAGATTGAATCCGTGTATGAGCAGGCCGCTCCTTCCATGGATGAGCTGAGAACCGCTCTGACAAAATTGCGGGAGAAGGAAGAAGGATGAAATGATAGAGATTGTTTTGGCAATTGGCATTCCACTTTTCCATCTCATGGGTCTGTTCTCGGCATTTCATGCCGTGATGAATGCGCGGACCTCTCAGGGATCAATTGCGTGGACCGTGTCCCTGCTCCTGATGCCCTACATCGCGGTACCGGCTTATTGGATTCTCGGACGCAGCCGATTTAACGGGTATGTGACCGCTCGCCGGTCAGGGGATGTGACCATCCAGGAAAAGCTGGGCCAGGTGATGGAACAAGTCGCTCCGTACCGCATGCCGGACACGGAAATTGGGGCTTCCGGAGATGCAGCACGTCGGCTGGCGGACCTCCCATATTTGATGGGGAACGATGTTCAGTTGCTGGTGGATGGCGATGCGACCTTTGACAGTATTCTGAAGGGCATCGATGCCGCCACTACCTATATTCTCTTCCAGTTTTTCATTGTGAAGGATGATGAGATTGGCCGGCTGGTGAAGGACCATTTGATCGCCAAGGCGGCAGCGGGGGTGAAGATCTACTTCCTGTACGATGAAGTCGGGAGCCATGATCTGCCGGACGCCTACAAAGAGGATCTTCGGGCCGCTGGAGTCAAAATCTATGACTTTCACACCCAGAAAGGGCCCCGCAACCGGTTCCAAATCAACTTCCGGAATCACCGGAAAGTCGTGGTGGTGGACGGCAAGGTGTCGTGGATCGGCGGCAGCAATGTAGGCGATGAGTATCTGGGCCGGGATCCGAAATTCGGCCACTGGCGCGATACGCACATCCGCATCGAAGGGCCGGCAACCCTGTCCGTTCAGATCTCTTTTGCGGAGGATTGGAACTGGGCGGCGGGAACACCCATCCCGGAGCTGGTCTGGACCCCAGTACCGAGTGCGGCCGGGAACCTCCCAGTGTTGATTGTTCCCTCCGGGCCTGCGGATAAACTCGAGACCGCAACCTTGATGTTTCTCCACGCGATCAATTCAGCGCAGAAGCGCCTGTGGATCGCCAGCCCATACTTCGTGCCGGATGATTCGATTTTATCAGCTCTGCAACTGGCGGGACTGCGGGGGGTGGATGTCCGGATCCTTATCCCGGACATGGCGGACCATCTGCTGGTCTATATGGCGGCCTTTTCCTTCTTTGACGATGCCAGCCAGACCGGCGTCCGCTTCTTCCGGTATACCGATGGCTTCCTGCATCAGAAGGTCATGTTGATTGATGACCATACGGCCACCGTAGGGACCGCTAATTTCGACAACCGCTCCTTTCGCTTGAACTTTGAAATCACAGGCGTGATTGCGGACGCAGCGTTTGCGAAGGAGGTCGAACAGATGCTGGAGCAGGATTTCTCCCGGTCGCGGGAAATGACGCGCGCCGATGTGGACAATCGCTCGTTTTGGTTTACATTAGGGTCTCGGATGGCCCGGCTGACCTCGCCCATACAATAAAGAATTTGAAAAGACAGAACCCTGAACCAAAGGAATGAACATGAGTGAACAACAAGCAGTACAGAGCGGTCGCGGGTGCATGACGGCCCTGGGCATCTTGAGTATTTTCGCGGGAATGGCCGCCATCGGAAGCCCCTTTCTCATTAGCGCCTATGCCGCAATCATTATCGGTGTATCGCTGATCATGGGTGGCATCATGGAACTGATGATGGCTTTCACTGCCGGTGATGGGAAATCGAGGTCTTTCATCTTCTTGGCGGGTATTTTGGCCATCGCTCTGGGTGGCTATGTGGTGACCAATCCTGAGTTTGCTGTCGCTCTGTTTGGCTACATATTGATTGTCTTCTTTTTGTTGGATGGGTTTATCCGTAGTGCTCATGCCATCTCTTTTAGACCGATTAAAGGGTGGGGTTGGCAGCTGTTCTCAGGTCTCATCTCCATTGCCTTGGGTATTGGAGTCTGGGTGAAAATGCCACTGTCAGCCTGGTGGGTGATTGGCACGGTCATTGGTATCCGCCTCCTGTTCGCCGGATTCGGCATCCTGTTCCTGACCGGCGCCGTCGCCGCCGCGGAGAAATCCATCGAGGCATAGCCTCACCGGATTTAGGGCGCTCATCCCCGCGGTCGCCGGTCCGGCAGCCGCGGGGGACTTGAGAGAGAGATTGTTCATCATGCGAGGGCGGAGATGAAATACACCGGTGTAAAAAGTGAAATATGGTTGTTGTGGATAACTCTGGGGGTGGCCAGCATGGCGATGGACGCCTCTGCCCGCGCTACAGAGTCCGCGGTTCCGGCGGAAGAAATCATCGAAACGGCAGCGACCTTCCCTTTGGCCGATGAAACCGCTTCCGCACCGGTCAGGTCCGGAAGTTTTGAAGAGAAGATTTCCCCGTCCATTCCCGAAACATCAGCATCAAGAAAAAGGCCTCCCCAAAGAAGAGCTCCAAAAAAGATTCAGACGATTCCGATGCCGGAAGGCCGGATGCCCCAGCCTTTGCCGCCGCCAAAACCTTCCTGGGGGAAGCGGATCCTTTGGTATGTGCCGAACCGGGTCATGGATCTGCTGGATATCTTTCGCTTGCGGGTCCGGGCCGGCCCCGGCCTTTCGGCCAACTTCCGGATGACCGATTACGGCGCGTTCTATTGGGGAAAATACAACACGGTCTATCTCGGTCTTCCCGGCCCCCGTTATCCATATATCCTTCGCTCTCCGGTGGGGTTTGAATCTCTGAACGGTATGATTTTGGCCGGGGTGGATGCCACAGACGACACGCGACATGGCCCTCAGTATGGGCCCTCTGAGGTGGATATTGGCTTCAATCTGCTCGTCGTGGGCGCGGAGGCAGGCATCGATCCCGTTGAAATCGGCGATTTTGTCGGTGGGCTGTTCTTCTTTGATTTCCGCGGAGATGACTATCCGCGCAAGGCCCCCGACCTGCCTGTTATGACCAGCGGACTGGCGCTCGGGGAAGGCTCCGGCATGTTCCAGGTGGGGGATAAGCCCGAACGATTTGACTCCCTCAGCGCCCGTCTGGACTATCTGCATACGAACGTCCAACGCCGGGTGTCGGAACCCCTGCGTGCCACCGATATGTATTTCGCGGAAGACAAAGAGACGCTGATTGTGCCGCCTCAAACCCAGATGCGCCTCGGCCTCTATACGGTCTTTACAGAGGATCGGGGCCTGAACTTCGAGTTTTCTCCCGACATTCAGCTGGATGTGGAACTGCCCAATCTGGAGCAGCGCATGCGCATTTTTGTGGAAACCGCCCGGGACAATGCCTTGCCGGGAACTTATACGACTGATCAGGAGGATCAGGGGATCAACGTGGGTGCGCGCAAACGGTTCGATAACCTTCATCTGTCTCTCGATGCGGGTGTGCGTTCCACCTGGCTGCCCGAGGCCTTTGTCCGGCTGATCTGGTCCTACGAATGGATCGTGGGAAAATGGAGCATCCGTCCGGATGAGCGGATCTTTTATCAGGGCGGCGATGGGCTGGGCGCGATGTCTTCGCTGTACATCAACCGATGGCTCGGTGAATCCAACATTGGCCTACTGAATCCGACCGCCTCGGCCAAGTATACCAGTGATTCCGATACGCTTTCCTGGTCCTTGAACTTGGATGCCGTCCGCGTGCCGGAACTGCTGGATGAAAGCCGCCGCGGTAAGAGCTTTGCCTGGAAGGATGCCGCTTGGGCACAGGGCTTGCGCTACAGCGCCTTCGGCTCCCACGGCGTGGTCGACAAGCAGCGAATCTCCCTGGGCTTTCGAGGACCGCTCTATAAGAAGTGGATCTATTGGGAACTCGATCCGGGTCTGGAGTGGAATCGGGACAGCGACTATGAAACAGGGTATGTCATTCGGATGGGGATCGATCTTCTTTTTTGGGGAAAGGCTCACGGGTAAAGACTCTTACCGCGTTGGCTGAAATACAGGAATTACAGGAGTAGGAATATGATGAAAATGCTGCGTACGGGTTGGCTGGTTGGATTGGTGTTGCTGTTGGCTTTCCCCATGGGAGCACAGGCAAAAAAGAAGAAAGCCTCTGGCCCGAGCCGTCCAAAGATCGGTCTGGCACTGGGTGGCGGTGGAGCCCTTGGCCTGTCGCACGTGGGCGTGTTACGCGAGCTGGAGAAGATGCGCATTCCCATCGACTATATCGCCGGTGCCAGCATGGGGGCCATTGTGGGTGGGGTATATGCTTCAGGAGTGAGCACCCGCCAGATGGACAGTACGTTTTCTGATATGGACTGGTGGGATGTCCTGAATGACAGCACCGCTCGTGAAGATATGCAGTTCCGTCGCAAGCGGGATGATGGGCGATACCTGATGGATTTGGAAATGGGGTTGCAGGGGCTGGGACTGATTTTCCCCTATGGCCTGTCGTCGGGGCAAAAGCTCAATAATGTGATTCAAACCTGGACCGTGAATGCAGCGGGAGCAGCCGATTTCGACCAGTTGAATATTCCATTCCGTGCAACATCAACCGATATCCGATCCGGCGAACTGGTCCTCCTGAAAGATGGAAATCTGGCCACGGCATTGCGTGCAAGCATGGCGGTCCCCGGGGCCTTCACCCCGGTGCTGATGGGGGATCACCTGCTGATTGATGGAGGAATCGTGAACAACCTGCCGGTGGATATCGTCCGCGCGATGGGCGCGGACGTTGTGATCGCGGTGGATGTCACCAAGATGGATGCGGTGGGTACGGCTCAATCCTCTTTTGATTCGCTGGGGGCCATTCTGGGCCGAACCTATGACATCATGCGCCGTCCGGATCAAGATCGTCTGGGTCGGGAAGCCGATGTGTTGATTGCTCCGGACACCCGTGGATTCAGTGCCTCCGATTTTCAGATGGCCGCCGAGATCATCCCCCTCGGCGATCCGGCGGTCCAGGCGGTGGCGGATCAGTTAAAAACGTATTCTGTCGATGAGGAAACCTATCGGGCCTTCACCGAGCGGCAGAAGAAGCAGCATCATCAAAAGGCCAATCTGACCCAGATTGATGTGGTGGATAATGAACGCGTGGCCACACGGGTCATTCAGGCTCAGATGCGGAGCCAGGTGGATGAGCCGGTAGACCTGGAACAGATTGAGGGCGATGTGGCCCGTATTTACGGAATGGGGAACTTCCAGTCTGTCAGCTATCAATTGAAGCCGGAGGAAGAGGGCGTGCACCTGGAGGTCAGTGCCCAGGAGAAATACTGGGGACCCGCCTTTGTTCATCTGGGGATGCGTCTGGAAAGCGATATGGACCACAGTGCCAACTGGAGCGTGCTGCTGAACTACTCCCGCCGGAGTCTGAATCAACTGGGGGGAGAGATTGATCTGGATCTAGAGGGCGGATCTAATCAGGGCATCGCATTGGAATGGTTTCAGCCGCTCAACTACTCCAGTACGCTCTTTCTGGCACCGTCTGTCTGGTATCGCTCTGAAAACATAAATTTCTTTTCGAATGAGACGCAGGTGGCTCGATACGAACGCACCGAGCAGGCCATGGCCATGGACATCGGGTCCCAGCTTTTCGATTGGGGGGAAATCCGGGCGGGGATTGTGTATGGGAAATTGGAGGGGAGCCGCAAGACCGGCTCGGAAGACCTGCCCAGCGTAGACGAGACGCTGGCCGGCTGGAGGGCAAGCGCCACCATCGATCGCCTGGACGACAGTTTTTTCTTCACGAAAGGATTTCGCCTGAATGTGTCCGGCTGGTTCCCTAATGAAAACCTGGGAGGGGATCAAACCTATGAAAAGCTGGAAGGCGATGCCCTATTTGTGAAGAGTTTCGGCAAGCACACGTTTTCTCTCGCCGGGAGCATGGGGCACAGTCTGGGCAGCGAAGTGCCGACCTATGACCAGTTCACGCTGGGTGGCTTCGGGACGCTGCCCGGATTGGCGCCAAACCAGCTGCGTGGTCCCTATTACATCTTTTCGGAAGTGGGATACCGCTATCAGCTGGGTCGCCTGTCTCCCTCCATGGGCAATGGCATCTATTGGATTGTGAAGGGGGCGAGGGGCAATGTCTTCCAGACCGAGGACGACATCGATTGGGAGAGCCAAATCGGCAGTTTCGCAACGGGACTGGGAATCGACACCATTTTCGGCCCAGTCGTTCTGGCGGCGGGTATCGCGGAACGCGAACAGGTCAGCTATTACTTCTCCGTCGGCAATTTTTTCTAGAACCCCAGCAACAGGAAGGCGCAGCAGATGAAAAATCGACATCGATCCAGCCATGGAGGCCTGCGTCTATGGGCCTGCCTGTTGGCGGCCCTGTGCGGATGGGCCTCCACAGGCGTTGCCGAGGACTTCGCCACGATTGAACCCGCGAGCTCAACCTCCGGCTATCTGGCCCGACTCTTGATCAATGAGGTTCCATTCCCCGGTGAGCATGGCTACGAAAGTGTAGCGGATACCGAGGCGGCGATGCTGTCCATCCTCTGGGTGCTGCACGGCCGCATGAAGCATGTTCCCGCCGGGTATACTCAGATGCAGATTGCCTCCACCCGCTCTCAGAACATCATTGATCTCATCACGGCCAAAAACCAGTGTGAAGGCTTTTCCATGGGGGCAGACGGCAAGCCGACCTTTGCCTCCCGAGTAGAGGAACGCCTGACGTATCTGACAAAGATCGCCAACAGCGGTGGAGCGCCCGGTAAATTTGCCGGTCTGCTGAACTATGGTCAGGGTCTTGCCAGCGCCTATATGAAAGATGGAATTCAAGGAGCCGATAAATTTGCAGGTCTGGAGACAGTGAACCGGGTTGCGGTGACGGGACGTGCGTATTCCTGGATGACCGACCGCGACATCTATAATCCCGGCGGCAACTTTGTAACGATTCCCGACTCCCAGAACGGTTCAGTCGGCGGCAACCGTTTCTTTACCCTACGAAAGGATCCCAAATGAAAAAAATCATCACACTCGCATTATTGTGTTCCGTCATCGGTGTCTACGCTCAAGAAGCCGCACCGCCACCGGCCACGCTCGCCCCTGAGGCTCCCTCGGAAGTGATTATAGAAGATGCTGCTGCTCCGGCGCCGAATCCGGAAGTGTTGGATCCGGCCTACTTGTCTGAAGTGGTCCGCCACCTGTACCGCTGGTATATGGACGAGGCTGATGTGGAACAGAGCGAAGGAGTCGAAGACTTTCCTTTCTGGGTCCGGATGCTGGATAAGGAACTGGATGAAGGCGACAGCAGCCAGTTTGCTGAAATCGTTCTTCCCCTGGTCGGTATCAGCGCTAAGGTGAAGAAGACAGATTACATTATTGAGGAATTAGGAACAGAGGCGAAAAGCGATACGTTCCGTATTCTCAGTGTCGGCCGCATTTCCATTCCGGAAGAGATGCCGGAGGACTTCACAGTGGTGGATCTGAACTACAAAAAGATGAAAAAATATCTTTTTGAGACGCGATCCCAAGCTCGGTTCCCGGATCAGGCCATGATCGATTACTTGCGTCCGGCGCTCCGTGCCCATATGGGCGTCAATCCCAATGGGCGTGAAGCTGGCGAACAGATTATATTTATGGCCCCGCTTTCCCCGGTTGCGAACGAACTGTATGTCTTCTGGGAGACCCAGAAGATGCTCTTCCGTTTTGCTTCCGATATGGATTTGGAAAATCCCGACATGTGGGAGAATCAAACCCTGCGGATCAGGACCTTTGACATCGAAAAGCAGACGGTGGTTTCGACCCACGAAGCTCCTGGAAGCAATGAATTCCTAACACGGGATCAGGTCGGCCGTGCGCTCTTTAACTGCATTATTTTGGGGCAGAAAATGAGTGTCAATAATCCGCCTGCCGCCGCGGCTCCAGCGCCCGCAGTCGTAGAATAACTCTCAAGTCGCTAAGTGGCGGCTTGCAGACCGGCCCGTGCTCTCCCGAGTGTGGGCCTGTTTTTTCCATAGTGTGGAAACATTTTTTCCATACCATGGAAAAACTGCGAAAATAGTTTCCATACCATGGAAACTTTTGGGCTCGGGCTTATGCCGCCACTGGGCCTCGAGCAGTTTGTGTTATTCTGTAGCCGTTGTGGGTTGTAGGCCGTCCCGACCTCTTGGAGAGTCGGGATGCGTCCGGCGGAATTCGCGCCCGCTACAGAGGGCGGGCCTGCAATCGGACTGTCCTTGCATCCGAAAAATGCGGCTGCAGAATATCAAGATCCACTTTAGGTCAGCTTGCGGGTGACAAACAGCAGGACGCCCCAGATCAGAAGGGCAACGCAGGCGATGATGAAGATGGGAAGCCCGCCCCAGACGGCAATCAGGGGGATGGCCATGCCGGTCCACAATCCGCCGCCCATGAAGGGTTCATGCATCAGCTGCTTGCAGGCGAAGGCTTCGGCGGCGGGTGTCTTGTAATCAGGATCGACCACGCGCAGGAGTAGGAGTCCGGTGGCCGTCACGCCCATGGACTGGCCCATCTCGGCGATGGCCCGTTCAAACCAGGCGCTGTTCTGGAAGGCGCGCCGCGCCAGAAATAGAACGCAGAACACATTCCAGACGATGCCAGCGGCAATCAGGATGACAAGTGGAATCCAGCTCTGTGCAATCACATCGATGCGAATCGTGGCAATGGCGGCGACGACCAGAAAATCGAGCGCGGTATTTTGAATGCGCATGGTGAGGCCATGGTCGATATGGTCGTTGGGGTCGAAGCGATCGGCAAACAGCTGCACCAGTAGACCGCCCAGCATGCACAGAGGAAAGAGGGGAAAGCTGCTCAGTAGCCTGTGTTTTGCCAGGACGGGGATATGCCCCTCCAGCAAAACCAGAAGTTCTTTGAAACCATAGCCAATCAGGATAGCGACCGCTACAATGACCAGATGCAGGCTCAGGGATTCGATGACATCGCTGGAGACCGTCAGCCGTCCGCATGCCTGCCGCTGATCCACCGGGATGCTGCCGGTCCAGTCTTCTTCTTCAATATTTTCATGCGGTGGCTTTTTCTCGACCACATAGCCTTTTCGGACCGCCCAGTTGATGAGGGCCATGCCGACCAGGATGGCGCTGATGATGCCTCCTGTCGCGCTGGCGAGCGCAAAGTCTTTTCCTTCGGACCAGTTTAGCTGTTCAAAGACCGGCCCCAGCCCGCCGGCGGTTCCGTGCCCTCCTTCAAAACCGACCGGGAGAATGGCACCAAAGAGGTCATTCAGATGAAAAATCGGCCCGAGGAGGAAAATCACTAGGCCAATGCCAACGACATACTGCCCCCAGGCCACCATCTGCCCATAGGCAAGCTGTCGCCCCGCACTTTTGAAGATTTTGGAGAAACCCGGAATGGCCACGCCGAGAAACAGGCAGGCGAAAACCACATTGATCAGGATGCCCGGCAGCTTGCTCCAGCCCAGCGTCCATTCGGCGGGGAGGGGCGCGCCAAAGCCCTTAAAGGATTGAAGGAGGGCCAGCCCCAAGAGTCCGGCAATGATGGAAGCGGGAAGATAGAGGTGCTGAAGAAAGACGAGTTTCCGGCGGAGCCAATACCCCAGACCCAGTAATACCGCGAGACAGACAAATGAAAGCATGCGTTCTCCTCCTTATTCGACGGTGATCTGTTCCCCATGATAGGCGATGTGCTGGCCGCGTACAATCTTGCAGCGCTTCCGGGTCTCCATTTTTCCATCCACGGTCACGAGCCCTTCGGCGATGACAATCTTGGCTTCGCCACCGGACGAACAGAGGTTCGTTAGCTGAAGCAGGTTGCACAGCGGGATAAATTCGCTGGAGAGGGTGAAGGTCAGCATCCTAGATCCGGTCCGGAGTATCGATGCCCAGCAGGGAAAGCCCGTTGCGCAGGACTTTCGCGGTGAGATCGCATAGGCGGACCCGGCTTTCACGGATGCCGGCTTCGGCTTTCAGGAAAGGCACATTCTGATAGAAGGAGGAGTACACCTGAGACAGTTCATAGAGCGCATCAGCGAGGAGGGAGGGCTTTTCCTGCGTGGCGGCATCGAGGACAGCATCCGGGAACCGCGCCAGGCGGATCCCCAGGCGTCGGGCAAAAGGATTATCGAGGGCAATCGATTCGCTCATGAAATCGAAGTCGGGGAAGCGTTCGGCGTGTTTGTCGCGGACCGAGGCGATGCGGGCGTGGGCATATTGGAGATAGGGGGCGGAGTTGCCATCCATCGCCAGGGCCTTTTCCCAGGTGAAGCTAACCGCCGATTGTGGATTTTGTGACAGGTCGGCATATTTGACAGCGCCGATTCCGATGGCCCGGGCTACAGCCTGCTGCTGCTCTTCGGGCATGTCGCCGGAGGTTTTCTGAACCAGTTCCAAGGCATGTTTCTCCGCTTCATCCAACAGCAGGTCGAGTTTGATGGCCGTACCTTTTCGGCTGGAGAGCAACCCCTCGGGCAGGCGCATCAGGCCGAACCAGATATGACGCAGCGGGGTGGTGGCGCCGGCTTGCTTCGCCAAGGTAAAGAACTGGCGGAAGTGGAGCTGCTGGCGCTCGTCGGTGACATAGATGATGGCGTCCGGGTTGAATTCTTTTTCGCGGGAGAATACCGTCGCGATATCGGTTGTGGCGTAGTTGAACCCGCCGTCCGACTTGCGGATAATACAAGGCGGGAGCTTTTCTTCCTCATCCAGGAAGGCGACGAGGGCACCTTCGCTTTCCCGAATGAGCCCCAGAGATTGGAGTTTATCGACGACGCCGGGCAGCGCGTCGTTATAGAAGGACTCACCGCGAACGAGCTCAAAGGAAACGCCCAGCCGGCCATAGACGCGGTTGAACTCCGTCATGGAAAGATCGATGAAGGTCTGCCAGAGGGCGCGGTTTTCCGGGTCGCCAGCCTGCAGTTTGACCAGTTCAGCGCGGGCCTGATCCTTCCATTCCGGGTCTTCTTCGCATTTTTGGTGCGACAGGACATAGATGCGTTGCAGTTCATCAACCGGGGAGGCTTCCAACAGGGCTGGGTCCATGAAGTTGCGGTAGCCCATGATCAGGATGCCGAACTGGGTGCCCCAGTCCCCGAGATGGTTATCGCCCAGCACGGTATAGCCGAGGGCGGCATGGATGCGTTTAAGGGCATCGCCGATCACGGTGGAGCGGATGTGGGCGATATGCATCGGTTTCGCGACATTGGGAGAAGAGTAATCGACCAGCAGGGTTTTTCCGGTGCCGACTTGTGGGATGCCCAGATGGGCATCCGCCTGCTCGGCTTCCAGCTGGCGGGCCAGGGCCTCTTCGGAAAGGGTCAGGTTGATGAATCCGGGACCGGCAATCTCCACCTTGCTCAGCAGCCCGCCGGTCGACAGCTGTGCGACTACTTTTTCAGCGATGGTCCGCGGTGCACTGCGGAGCGCTTTGGCGGCGGCCATGGCCGCGTTGCACTGATAGTCACCGAAGGATTCATCCACGGAAGGGGTCACCGTCAGATTCAATGTCGACAGGTCGGCTTCTGGAAAGGCCGCAGCAAAAGCGGTGTGAATCTGGGCGGATAGGATTTCTTTAATCGTTTGCATAGCAACCTTAACTACGAATCACGCGAATGACACGAATCGGGATCATTTACGAAGCGTTCGTATTCGAGTTTTTTATTATGTCCAAAGTTAACCAAAAGGGCGAGTTTTCGGTCAGTGGCCTTCAGGTAATTGATGGTTTGGGCGCGGTGTTCATCTGCCAAATTCCTTACTGCTTTGATCTCAATAATAATATTATCAAAGCATAGAAAATCAGGAACGTAACCTTGTTTTAAAGACTTTCCTTTATAGATCAGATGAACAGGTGGCTGTTCTCTAAAGGGAATATTCTGCTCGGAGAACTCCATGGAAAGGCATTCTTGATAAACGGCTTCAAGAAAACCACAGCCCATCTGATTATAGACTTCAAAACAGGCCCCGATAATCTTATAGCTTTCGTCTTTGAAAATGAGATTAGATTTCATTTCGTGTTATTCGCATTATTCGTAGTTTTTTTCAGCAGTCGGCGAATTCGCTGACGCGGTCCGGATGGGTCGCCAGAATGCGAATATGGTCCAGTCCGACAGAGGCCAAGTGGCTGCGAACTGTGTGGAGGGCAAGGTCGATCCGGTTGCAGTCCTTGCTGAGATGAGCCAGGAAGACCTGTTGGAGGGAGTCGCCGGCAATCTCCGCAAGGAGTGCGGCCGCCGTTTCATTGGACAAATGACCCTGCCGGCCGGTAATCCGCTGCTTGAGCGACCAGGGGCGCGGTGAATTCTGCACCATGTCCTCATCATGGTTGGCTTCCAGGACAATCAGCTGACAGCCCCGGAGTCGTTCCCGGATCAGCTGAGTGGGCATGCCGAGATCGGTGGCAATGCCCAAACGGGCTGGACCGCAGGATAGAATGAATCCAACGGGATCATAGGCATCATGCGGCAGCGGAAAGGGAAGCAGTTCAATATCGCCGATTTGAAATGGAGAGCCATTGCTAAAGAGATTCCATTCCAGGGCTTCAGTGCCGCGTACCGCTCGTGCCGTATCGCCGTTGGCATAGAGTTTCAGTTTTAGATTTTTGCACAACACCCGAATCCCGGCGGTGTGGTCGCTGTGCTCGTGGGACACACAGATGGCGCTGAGTTTGGCTGGATCGAGACCGGCTTCTGTCATTCGGCGCAGCGTCTCCTTGGCGGAGATGCCGGCATCAATCAGGAGGGCGGTATCGGCACTCTCGATATGGATGCAGTTTCCGCTGCTGCCGGAGGCAAGCACGCAGATGCGCAATGGACTGGCAAGAGAATCGGGCACGAAAGGCTCAGACTTCCGGAGCGGGAGGGCGGGTCTCAACCGGCTCTGCCATCTCGCCTTCCGGCGCCGGAAGTTCAGCGACGTCAGTCGGTTCTTCGGTTTCAATCTGAATCTCGACTTCTACTTCCGGTTCGGCAAGGGTGGCTTCCGCAGCGGCCGTGTGGCGCTTCAGAAATTCACGGGCGAGCTGGCGGTAGGCGGCCGATCCGGTGCAGTTCGGGTCATAGGCGATGATCGGAAGTCCATGAGAGGGGGCCTCGGCCATCCGCACGGACCGCGGAATGATGGATTCATAGATCTTGTCCGGGAAATGGGTTCGAATTTCAGCGACGACTTGCTGGGACAGGTTGGTGCGCATGTCGAACATGGTCATCACAATGCCTTCGACATCGAGATGCGGGGCCGCACCGGAATCCTGCAGCTTGGCCACCAGGTTCAGGATGACGCTGATGCCTTCGAGAGCATAGTATTCGCACTGCATCGGGATGACGAGGCCGTCTGAGGCACACAGGGCATTCATCGTCAGGATGCCCAGCGAAGGCGGGCAGTCGATCAGGATATAGTCATAGATCTCTTCTGCCGCGAGCGGTTCCAGCGACATCGTGAGACGCTGGAGATAGTGGTCGGCCCGGGCGACATCGATTTCGGCGCCGGCGAGGTCCACTTCGGAGGCCACGAGATCCAGGCGCTTCGTTTCGGTTTGCTGGATGATGCTGGCGAGGGGCTGATCGCTCAACAGAATGTCATAGATGCTGGCTCCGGCTGTTTTTTCCACGCCCAGCCCGCTGGTGGTATTGGCTTGCGGGTCCAGATCGATCAACAGGATGCGCTTGCGTCTCTCCGAGAGGCAGGCGGCAAGGTTGACGGAAGTGGTCGTTTTGCCGACGCCGCCTTTTTGATTGGCGATGGCGATGATGGGTGTGGGCATGGTCTAATCCTTTACACAGGGGTTGGAGGCATTATAGCGGTTGAAGGCGTCGCGAAAACCTTTTTCGGCAGCCGGGGTGCATGTTGGTCCAGCCCAGCCCGATGCGGTCAGGCCGTTCAGCGGACCAGCAGGACAGCGGTGGCTCCGCTGGAGACCACATGGGCGGCCGCGCTTCCGATCAGGTGGTCATAGATCCACCCATGTCCATGAGACCCCAAGGCGATCAGGTCACAGTCCTTGTCACGGGCGGTTTTCAGGATCTGGACGGCTGGCGCCCCCACGGCGGTGATGCCGGCCGCGGCGCAATCGTGCGCCCGCGCCAGCGTGTGGGCCTCCATGTTGGCTTTTTCAGCCAGAGGCAGGTCGCTTTCGCGTTCAGCCACCGTCAAGATTAGGAGGGGGGTGTCGATGGCGTTAGCCAGTTCGATGGCCTCTTTCAGCGCCCGGGCGGAGGAAGGGGATCCGTCTGCTCCGACCAGAATCTTGCGTATGGGGCGGGTTTCAGAGGAGGTGATCAGGCAGGGACGGTTGGCCCGGCGGATGAACCGTTCCATGGTCGATCCTGTCAGGTCCGGTGCCATTTTTGAGTTTTCGCCCTGCCGACCCAGCACCACCAGTTCGGTGCGGGATTGCACATCGACGAAGACCTGGGCGGGATGACCAAACTCCAGCGTGGTCACAATGGGAATGCCGGCTTCTTCTCCGCGGGCGGCCGTTTGCCGGAGCAGCTCTTCTCCGCGTGTGCGCAGGGCTTCTTGCAGACCATTGACGGTCCCTGGATTCCAGGTGATGCAGCCCGTCTGCGGGGCCATAATCGGTATTTCCAGCATTCGGGAATCGACGACATGGATGGCTTCGAGGCGGGCATCGAGCCGCCGGGCCAGATTGATGGCGCTGTCACGGGCTACCTCGCTGCCGGGGGAACCATCAACACCAAAAAGTATGTTTTTGATCATGGGCGCTTCCTCTCAAATCCTGATCGACGGTTCTTATGATGACGCGCTGGCGCGCACTTGGCAAGGCTGGAGCCCTAGACAAGGACTAGAGTTGATGAAGCAGAACCTGCTGGAGAATCTTCGGATGCCAGGAGCGGATCAGAAAGTCCAGACGGGGCAGGACGGGGAGTCCGGCCGGAACGGGCAGGATTTGTGGCTTGTCCAGCAGCGTGAAAATGCGGCAGTTGCGGTTGACGGTCCGGACGGCTTCTCCGGCCTTGGAGGTGTAGGCCTGTTCGGTGAAATCACAGGTTTTGGGTCCGGGGCAGTGTCCCAGTCGTGCCGCATGAGGGCAGGATTCGGAGATGAACAGCGGGGGATCGCGATGGACCGGCCAGACCATCTGATAGGGGTGGCGGGTCGCGAGTTCCGTGAGGTTGTGTGTGGTGTCTTCGGGGGACAGGGTGAATCGCGAGATCCCCTTCTCCTTCAGCGCGGCGATGGCTTCCGAGTTGAGCGTATAGAGCGCCCAGTCCGCCGAGAGGTCGAGATCATCCGCCTGTGGAATAAATTCCAGCGCAGACAGATTGGCGGCTTCCCAGGAGCGGATACCGGCATCGAAGAAATGGCGGATCTGTTCGCCGAGGGGCTCGCGGTCCCAGGCGCGGGTGATGATCGGCAGCGCCAGGCGCAGGGCGATGTGCGGCGGCAGCGCGGCACGGAAGGCTTCCACCTGTTCGATGGACTCGCGCCCCAGCTCCACGATGACTTCGCTGATGTTGGGCAGCTCGGCGTTGGGGAAGGCGGCCAGCAGCGCGGAGGGTTGATCGGTTTTAAGCAGGCGGGTGATCGACTCGGGAGCGGGTGCGGGTTCCGCCGGCGCTTCAGACAGGGACAGGATAATCTCGTCGAGTGCCTGGTCCCGCGCGGTGCGGTGGAGGACTTCGAGGGCCTGGGTCAGTTCACGCCGGAGGGAATTCAGCTGGGAAACCGGAATGAACAGGGCCGGGCCGTTATACTCGAAGGTATTCAGCTCAAAGGGGGTGTCGCCCAGTTTGGCAAAGGCCTTTTTCGCACCGGCTTGCATGGCCTCGGCCTGACGTGCGGCCTCGAATGGGCCTTCGAGCACGGAGGAAGCCGTCAGGGGACCGGCCTCTCCGTCTAGAATGGCCGTCGCTTCCACGCGGGTGTCGGACAGGGTTAGTGTCACATTAATCGGGAGTCGGATGCGCAGGTCGCGCGGATTGGGAATTTCAAAGCGGTAGCGCTGTTTGACCGCTTGCGAGGAGGAGAGGAAGAGGCGGGTACCTTTTGGGATTTCACGCGGGGCTTGAGCAGGAAGCGGTACTTCAATGATTTGGTCGGCGGGCACCTCGAAGGCGCGCCGTCCATTGATCAGACGGATTTCTTCGACTGCGAAACCAAAGGGGCGTGTTTCCCCTTCCAGTTCAAACTGAAGGCCATCATGGACTTGCAGCGGTAGCGTATTTTTAAACTGGATAAAGTCCGGTCCGGTCTCATACACACGTCCGATTGGAGCGCCGCGATGGCCTGTGGTTTCGGGATCGATGACCCGGTGGTTGGTTCGATTACGCAGATAGAGCGGTGTCCAGGGGCGGGAGAAAATCGAGCGAAGATCGTTGGCGCAGGCTTCCTGCTCCCCGGTCTGAAAGGAGCGGTCCAGCAGTTTGCGGTGATAGTGGACGGCGGCCGCGACATACAGCGGCGTTTTTTTCCGGCCTTCGATCTTAAGGGAGGCCACTCCCGCCTTTGCCAGGTCTTGAATGGCATTTCCTCCGGCCAGATCCTTCATGGAAAAGACCAGTCCGCTGCCGCCGGGCGCCGCTCCGGCCGAATGCGAGGGACAGAAGGAATCCCGGCAGGGATAGGCGCAGGCACCCCGGTTGCCGGATCGGCCTCGCAGCAGCGCGGAATAGAGGCAGAGGCCCGAATACGAGTAGCACAGGGCGCCATGCAGGAAGGCTTCCACCTGAACCGGGGACTGCTTGGCGATGGACTTGATTTCGTCCAGCGTCAATTCGCGGGCCAGCGTGACGCGTCGGAATCCCAGGCGTGCGGCCGCGCGTACCCCTTCCAGATTATGGATGGCCAGCTGGGTGGAGGCGTGCAGGCGCAGAGAGGGGAAATGTTTCCGGGCCAGTCTCGCCACACCCAGATCCTGCACGATGACGGCATCGACGCCGCATTCTGCGCAGAGCCCCAGTGAGCGGATCAGGTCCGGCAGCTCGGGTTCGCGGAGCAGCGTGTTCAGCGTGACATAGACGCTGCGCGCCCTCGGCAGGCTGTGCGCATAGGTGACGATCTCCTCCAGTTCACCTGGAGACAGGTTGACGGCTCCAGCCCGTGCGGAAAATCGAGACAGGCCGGTGTAGATGGCATCGGCGCCAAACGCAAAGGCCGCATAGGCGGAGGCCCGTTCCCCGGCGGGGGCGAGCAGTTCAGTGGCGCGGGAATTTCGCTTCATCCGTTGGATCTTTCGTTGGCCTTCAAGGCTTCTGCGGTATCGAGGGCGATTTGGGCAGCGGCGGCTTCGGGCGTGGGGAAGGGCATATGCCCTCGCAGGCGGAGGGTGAAGGAAATCTCCACCTCCTGATGATAGAGATCTCGATCCAGGCCCGGGATATGGATTTCAACCACGGAGCCGAAGTGGGTCTGGGCGGAATCGGCTGGATTCGGCACAAAGGCTGCGCCCGGATGGATTCCGTCTTCGAGGTGCAGCCGTGCGGCATACACGCCGGGGGCCGGCCGGATCGGCAGGTCTGGCTGGATGTTGGCGGTGGGGAATCCGAGGGTGCGGCCGACGGCGCGCCCGCGGACAACGGGTCCGGTCAGAGAGAAGAGGCGGCCCAGCATGGCGGCGGCCATCGGCATGTCCCCGGCCTGGACAGCGGTCCGGGTCCGGGTGCTGGAAATGGTTTGGCCTTCCCATTCAATATGAGGGACGATCCGGGCACGGAGCCCCAGCGACCGGGCCAGAGTGGGCAGGGTCTTCTGGTTTCCTGCGCGGTCTTTGCCGAAGGTGAAGTTTTCGCCCACGACCACTTCGACCAGCGTCGGAAATTCGAGTTTCAAGAGAGAGAGAAAATCCTCAGGGCCCATTGCGGCCAGCTCGTGCGTGAAGGGGAGGGCATGGATCTGCTGGATGCCGCTGGAGAGAATCAGCCCGCGGTTCTGGTTGGGCGTGGCCAGCAGCAGGGGGGCATGACCCGGATTGAGCAGTTCTGCCACATGCGGCGTGAACGTGAGACAGCCGGCAATGCCGTCGGGGGCGGCGGCCTCTGCCGCGGCCTGGAAGACCGCCTGATGTCCGCGGTGCACACCATCGAACTGGCCGATCGCCAGCACGAGCGGGGCGGCGGAAACAGAATGGGGGGTGGGTTCTTGCATATCGGGAAAATATAGCACGCTCTCCGTGCGGGGGAAAGGGGCGCAGATGAATTTGGACTAGGCCAGCAGCGGGAGGGCGGCGGCCAAGGGGATGATGTTGTTTTCGAGCGATGGAAGAGCCATCAGTTCCTCCAGCGTGAAGGAATTGGCCACATCGAATTTGCCGATCTTCGTCCTCCGCAGCTGCGACAGGTGGGCTCCGACCCCCAGCGACTGGCCGATGTCATGCGCCAGCGTCCGCACGTAGGTCCCCTTGGTGCATTCGACAACAAACCGGGCCTCGGGCGGAGTGAAGTCGAGTAGATCAAATCGGTAGATGTGGACCAGTTTCGGAGGGCGCTCGATCGTCTGGCCTTGGCGGGCCAGCTTATAGAGGGGAACCCCCTTGATTTTGATCGCCGAGACCATCGGGGGGATCTGCATCTGATCGCCGATCCGCTTCGTCATCTGCTCCATCACCTGTTCACGGGTGATGGCGGATGGATCCGCTTCTGCCACTGGTTTCCCCTGGGCATCCTGCGAATCGGTTTCCAGGCCCAGGCGAAGCGTTCCTGTATAGGTCTTATCATGTCCCATCACGCGTTCGGAAATCTTGGTTCCCTTGCCCAGCATCAAAATGAGAAGTCCTGTCGCCATGGGGTCCAGGGTGCCGCCGTGTCCCACTTTCTTGATCCGGAACTGCCGCCGGATGGCAGCCACAATATCGTGAGAGGTGGGGCCGGAGGGCTTGTCCACCAGAAGGAGGCCGTCATTCGGCCCGAGAGAGGGAAGGGAGGGCGTGTTCATAGAAAAACCGTTATTCGGTGGGTGGGGTGCCGTCTTCGACCTGGAAATCTTCAGCGGAATTCACTTCTCCGGTGGCTTCCATCTGCTGCAGAAGCTGAAGAACCTGATCTCCCTCTTCAATGGAGTGGTCGATCACAAAACGGAGCTGCGGGGTATAGCGGAGAACGATGTTTTTATTGAGGGTGGCCTGGAACTCGGTCCGGTGCCGCTTCAGAATGGAAAGCACACGCTCCTGCTCGGTCTCATCGCCGCGGATGGAGACCAGCACGCGGCAGCTGCGCAGATCCACCGACGTCTGCGGATGCGTGATGGTGACGGCGGCCGGATCAAAATCGGGCTGATTGATCACATGGTAGAGCTGGGTCCCCAGCTCGCGCTTGATCAGTTCGTTGACGCGGGTGATTCGATTGGCTTTCATGGTTCGGCCTGTCCAGACCGCCCGGGAGCAGCTTACAGCTGCTGGGCGACCTTCTCGATTTCGTAGGATTCGATGATATCGCCTTCAACAAAATTCGTGAAGTGGTCGAGAACAATGCCGCACTCCTGGCCTTCGCGAACGTCATTGGCTTCATTCTGGAAGCGACGGAGAGTGGCAATCTTGCCTTCGTAGATGATTTCGTCCTTACGGCGTACGCGGGCACGGCCCTTGAGCGTGACTTTGCCTTTCTGGCACATTCCACCGGCGACCTTGCCCCGTTTACCCATATCGAAGATCTGACGAATGACCACGTTGCCGTTGATGTGTTCCTTGATGATCGGTTCTAATAGACCGGTCAACAGGGCCCGCACTTCATCCAGCATTTCATAGATGATGGAGTAGAGGCGAATTTCAACGCCCTTGCGTTTCGCTTCGGCTCCACTGCCAGTGTCCTTGGCCACATGGAAGCCCAGAATGACGGCCTTGGAGGCGGAGGCCAGCAGCACATCGTTTACGGTCACACTGCCTGCTCCGGTGCCGATGATCGCGAGATCGACCTTGTCGCTCTCGATGCCTTCCAGCGAGCTGCGGATGGCTTCGAGAGAGCCCAGCACATCGGTTTTCAGGATGATGTTCAGGGTGCGCTTGTCGCTGCCCGATTTTTCCTGCAGCAGTTCATCCAGCGTCAGCGGCACTTTGGTCTCCGGATCCCCTGCGAGGGTTTGGATGCGTGCTTCGGCGGCGCGTTCATCTGCGACTTGTCGTGCTTCGCGGTCATTCTTGTAAATATGGAAGTCATTTCCAGGGTCCGGCACACTGGTCATCCCCAGAATCTTGACAGCCGAGGAGGGCCCGGCCGTGCGGATTTTTTTGCCCTGATCGTTGATCATCGCTTTGACACGGCCCCAAGAGGCCCCTGAGACGATGGCATCGTTCAATTGAAGCGTTCCGTTTGTTACCAAGAGATTGGCGGTGGGTCCCATGCCGGCTTCGAGGCGCGACTCGATCACAAAGCCCTGCGCCTTGCGGTGCGGGTTCGCTTTCAGTTCCAGCACTTCCGACTGCAGCAGGATCATCTCAAGCAGATGGTCCATGCCATCGCCGGTGGTGGCGCTGACCTGGCAGCAGATGAGCTCTCCGCCCCAGTCTTCCGGTGCCAGCCCCATTTGCTGGAGTTGACGTTTCACCCGGTCCGGATTGGCCGAGCGCAGGTCGCACTTATTGATGGCAATGATCATGGCCACTTCAGCCGCCTGTGCGTGCTGAATGGCTTCTTTGGTTTGCGGCATGAGACCGTCTTCGGCAGCGATCACGATGACGGCGATATCCGTTAGATTCGCTCCGCGGGCCCGCATGGCCGTGAAGGCTTCATGGCCGGGGGTATCCAGGAAGGTGATGGCCCGTCCCTCATGCTCGACCTGATAGGCGCCGATATGCTGCGTGATGCCTCCATCTTCTCCGGCCGCGACCTTCGCCTTGCGGATGTAGTCCAGCAGGGAGGTTTTGCCATGATCGACATGGCCCATAAAGGTGACGACAGGCGGACGGGGCAGCAGATCGTCCTTCGTGTCCTCGACGCCTTCCTGAACCGGCTCCGGCATGGGCTGTGGGGGAGGGGTCGTGGCTTTCTTCTCATGTTCGAGCACAAAGCCGAGTTCCCTGGCGATCGGTTCCGCCGTCTTGAAATCGATTTTCATGCTAATGGAGGCGAAGATGCCCTGTTTCATCAGTTTGGCAATCAGCACATTGGGTTTGATGCCGAGCATGTCGGCATAATCCTTGACCGCCACATGGCCTTTGATGGCAACGGTCTTGGGCGGTTCCGGTTCTTCCGCTTCTTCCGGTGCCGCTTCGCCTTCTGCGGCCGGGGCGGCTTCAGTTTCAGCCTGCGGCGCCTCTACGGCTTCCGGCGTGGCGGTGGCGGCGGGGGCCTCGACGGCAGGAACGTCAGCTCCGGCCGCAGGGACTTCAGCTGCAGGGGCTTCGGCGGCGGTCTCTTCGGTCTGAACCGGCTCGGCGGGGGTGTAATAGATGCGCTGAATCTCGTCACGCAGGAACTGCTCCAGTTCAGGAGTTAGTTTGGCCTGTGTGCTTCGTACGCTACAGCCACGGGTCTGCAGAAGCCCGAGGAGCTCCTTCCCCGTGGTCATCAATTCTTTGGCTAGATCACAGATTCTCATGCTTCTTCAGCTGCCTTTCCGTTTTCGCTCTCGAACGCAGCTTCCGCCGCTACCCGCACCTTATCGGCAATCTCGGCATCGAAGCCTTCGATATCTACCAGATCCTGGCTTTCCGCCGCCAGAATACCCTCCAGAGTGAGGAATCCGGCACCCACCAGCGCTGCGGCATATTCTGCCCCAATGCCGTCGAAGGCTGCCAACTGGTCGGTCGCACGCGAAATTCGTTCTTCGAAGGTGATGTCGTTCTCATCCTTCTGCACATCAATCTTCCAACCCGTCAGTTTGGCGGTCAGACGCGCATTCTGGCCCTTTTTGCCAATCGCCAGCGAGAGCTGATCCGCTTCCACGATGACCGTCACGGCGTTCTCCAGCTCATTGATTTCGAGACGAAGCAGCTTGGCCGGGGCCAGCGAGTTGGTCACGAACGTCTTGGTGTCCAGGCTCCACTTGACGATGTCGACCTTTTCGCCTGACAGTTCACGGACGATATTCTTGACGCGCTGGCCGCGCAGACCGACACAGGCACCGACCGGATCGACCTTTTCGTCGTTGGAGTGCACCGCAATCTTGGTGCGGAAGCCCGCCTCGCGGGCGATTCCCTTGATTTCGACGGTGCCGTCGGCAATTTCGGATACTTCGAGCTCGAAGAGCTTCTTGATAAAGTCGGGATTGCTGCGCGACAGGGTCAGCTGGGTGCCCTGGGTCATGGAATCGAGATTGACCAGAAGGAACCGAATCCGGTCGCCCATCTGGTATTCTTCGTTTGAGACGCGTTCCTTGCTGGGCATGACGCCTTCGGCATCGCCCAGGTCCACAATCACGTCGCTCCGGTCGAAATGCCGGACGGAGCCGGTGACGATATCGCCCACATGATCCTTATAGGCGGCAAAGACCTTGTCCTTCTCCGCCATCCGCAGCTTCTGGATAATGGCCTGTTTGGCCGTCTGGGCCGCGATCCGCCCGAAATTGCGGGGGGTGACTTCGATTTCAATCAGATCGCCGAGTTGGTAGTTCTTGCTGGGATATTGGGCCGCGGCTTCGCCCACCGAGATCTCTTCGGAACGATTTCGGACAAAATCCACAACCTCGATACTCGCAAAAGCCTTGATTTCCAGTGTTTTACGATCAACTTCGACGCGCAGATCCCGGACGCGGCCGATGCTCTTTCGGCCCGCCACCTGCAGGGAAGATTCCACCAGTTCCACGAGGGTCTCGCGGTCCAGCTTGCGCTCACGCTCCATATACTCAAATACAGCTAATAATTCGTTGTTCATATTCCAACCCTCCTCCCCACACGGGGAAAAAGCACAGTACACCGCAACTCCCGATACGCAAAAGAGTGGGAAGAACCCACTCTCACGACCAGCCAGAGTTGTATTGACGGGGCAGAGACTACTCTAGAGCCTCCTGTGCCGTCAACCCCCAAGTCCGGCTGTTTCCCAGCTCGCTTTCCGGGGGGGGGCAGATGGCGGAAGGGGGCATTTATCTTGTATTTTGGCAGGGGCTTGGCATCGTTTGAGTCCCGATGAGCACACAGGACATCCAACCGGTCACCATCCTGATCCCGCACTACCAGACGCTGGACTCGATCCGC
>Ga0075121_1000232_pt1 | contig 39059 bp, 31 predicted proteins | sample AntAceMetag02UKG_FD_69793 | JGI IMG/M metagenome (GOLD analysis project Ga0075121, IMG submission 69793) | Saline lake microbial communities from Ace Lake, Antarctica - Antarctic Ace Lake Metagenome 02UKG | ecosystem: Environmental > Aquatic > Non-marine Saline and Alkaline > Saline | place... | reverse complement strand
ATAGTTTTGAACTGGATATGAACGAGAAATTCTTCACCATCATCAATGACTGCAAAAATGATGGAGCAGCATTCCTTTATTCAGATTGATCAAATACCTGCTCCTGTCTTAAGTCAATCTGCTTCGCATCTTAACTCAATACCCGCAACTTTCACAAAAATTTCAGCAGAACTACTGTTCCATTTCCGCCCTTAAGGAGGAACAACAAAGCACGTAGTAACAAAAAAATGTCACTATGTGCTTTGTTGTTCCCCCTTAAAGGCAGTTTAGGGCTTTGGGGATGGTGGATATGATTCATATCTTATTAATTTATATGGAGATATGTGCTTTTTATTAGATATTTATTTGTATCTTTTGGGTGAAATCAGGGTGGTGGAGCAATTTTTGGGAAAATTGGGGTTACATTTATTGATTTTCGTGATTTTTCTGGTTAAACGTTTTATTTGTTATAGGATTTCTCTCAGGCTCATTTCTGGGTTTTCCAGATCGAAGCGGATGAGTGCCATTTTGGGGAGAATTGCCGAGGCATTGAACATTACGGTTTTTCCTAAAGTGTCCTGCCATGATCCTGTGATACTTGTGGATTCGTGCACATGCCCGTGGATAGATATGTGCGGCTGACGTCTGCTGATGAAATCGCGGATGGCAATACTGCCAATGTGGACATCTAAAGGTGCATAATCTATCATTTTGCCATCTAAGGCAGCACGATCAAGCAGGGTTTTATAGGGTGGAGAATGGAACAGGCAGATATAGTGCGACAGATCTTCTGCTGTAAATAACTGCTCCAGGTCGCGTTTGATAGTACCCCACTCAAGCTCCAGTTTATCTACTTCTACAGTGTGGAAACCATCCAATGGTGATGTGGCACCCACATCCACATAGCGTGAGACGTCATATTTTTCCCAGTCTTTCATCCGAAAAGGTGTGGGGGGCACAAAGGAATACCCGCAAACATTGTAATTACCCCATTTAAGGCAGCGGTTATGAGCGTAATGCCATAATCCCTGATCTTCAAGTTTTTTACATGCCTCTTCCAGGTAACGGGGATCGTCATTACCCAGTATCACAAATATCTCGGGATAATCATCAGCCAGCTTTTCACGCAGTTGATTCAGATTTTGCTGGATAAATCCCAGGATAAATTCCTCCAGGTCTTCACCCAGATGAGTCCGGTAATAGCCACCCGTTATATCACCAGCTATGAACACAGCTTCCGGTTTATCAGTTTCTATAACTGCAAAAAGCTTACTATATGACTTCAGATTGCCATGCAGATCAGAAACTGCCAGACAGTTATGTTTTTTATCCATTTTCCAACCCTTAATATTTATCTATAGAATATAATATATACTTCTTATCAAATGTCAAGGTAAATGCGAAACTGTTCAATTTCCACCAGCTAAGAGTGTGGGGAATTTTTACCCGATTTTACTTTACAATAATATTAAGGTTCTGGATTAGTGGCTCATTAAACAAGGAGTGTTATATGCGGAGTATGCATGAATTGAACAGGCGGATATTACAGTATGCTGAGCAGGGACTTTCACGCAGGGCATTTCTGGAATCCATCTCACAGGAATTGATCAGCTATGTTGACTGTGATGCTTTAGAATTGCGGTTGGCAGATGAGAATTTGCAGTATGTGTGGCATTATGGATCAGACGGTTCAGCACGATTTTCAGAAGCTGGTTTTCAGATATCTTCTGAGCCTGGCATGATACCTTGTCTGGAAAACGGCGGTTCAGAAGAGCTGGTATGTGTTGATCTTTTCCGCAGGCGTTATAACCAGGAACTTAATTATTATTACTACACTCCGAGTATTTTGATAGCAGATGCCTGGCGGGATAGACGGTATTTGGATGCTGAGGGTGTATCTCTGGGCGAAAGAACGGGATATGGTTCGCTTTTTTATCTATCCTTTTCTACTAATGAAAATATTCCAGGTTTACTGATTTTCAAAAAGAAGGAAAATTACATTATCAATCGAGATGAAGTATCCAGTTATGAAAATCTTGCCCAAACCCTGGGTATAGCTATAGCTTTTCGGCGCTCGCAATTTGCTTTGGGAGAACGGGTGAAAGAACTCACCTGCCTGCATTCTATCAGCAACCTTCTGCATGATGTGGAACTGGAGATGGATGAGACCTTTCAGAAATTGGTGATGATGATCCCTGAATCATTTCAGTATCCTGCTGAAACCGGCTGCTGCATTAAAATAGGTAAACATATATATCAATCCTTAGACTATCAGTCAGGTAAAAAAGAGCTTAAAAGCAAGATATATTCTGGACGGGAACTGGTGGGGGAAGTGAAAGTTTGTTTGTTAGAGCGCGAACTGGAATTTCTGACAGAAGAATATGACTTATTAAATTCCATAGCAGGAGCTACAGGGGCAATCTACCGTAAACTGCAATCAGAAGAGGAAAAACAGGAGATAGAAGAACGGCTGCGTCAGGCAGACAGACTTGCTACTATCGGACAACTGGCTGCGGGAATAGCACATGAGCTTAATGAACCTCTTTCCAATATCCTGGGTTATGCCCAGCTTGTGGCAGCAGAATTGCAGACTGGCAGTTCCATGAGCAATGATCTGGAAAAAATAGTCAGTTCATCATTACATGCCCGGGAGATAGTGCGTAAATTACTTCTTTTTGCGCGTCAAATGCCTATGCAGCGAAGCCAGGTGAATATCAATGAAGTGATCAGTGAAAGTCTGCAGATAGTAGGCAGCCGCATCCGCAAGCATTCCATCAGTTTAAAGCTTGATCTGGCAGATGATCTGCCAGAGATCACTGCAGATACTTCGCAATTAAAACAGGTGATCATTAACCTGCTGGTGAATGCTGAGCAGGCAATGCCAGGCGGAGGACTTCTGGAGATCATAACCAGAACAAGAAGTAATGAACAAATCAAGATCAAAATAAAGGATAATGGTGTGGGCATGAACCGCAGCACTCAAAAAAAGATATTTTTGCCCTTCTTTACCACCAAAGAATTAGGTGAAGGAACAGGACTTGGTCTTTCTGTAGTGCATGGAATTGTGAAAGCTCATGGCGGTACGATCAAAGTGAGATCAATCATCGATGAAGGCACTACTGTGATCCTTAATTTCCCGATCAATTATAATAAAGGACAAAATTATGCCAAAAAGTAAAACCGCTATCCTGATAGTTGATGATTCTGCTGATACCCGGGAAATGATCAGACGACATCTGCACCCGCACTACCCTATTGTGCTTACAGCTTCCAGCGTGGATGAAGCAGTAGAGATCATGCAGAGCCGCACGTTTGAGCTGGTGATAACTGACCTTAAGATGCCAGGGGCAAGTGGTCTGGAATTAGTGCATTATGTGCGGGAGAATTATCATAATACAGGTTTGATGATGGTCACTGGATATGCAACAATAGAAGGCGCTGTAGAGGCGATGAAGCAGGGTGTTGGGGAATATCTCCCCAAACCTTTTACCGGTGAAGAACTGCTGACCCTGGTGCAGAAAGAAATAAAAAAAGTGCAAACCAGACAAAGCCTGGAAAGCGAGACTCCTGCCAGTGACAAATATGGCTTGATCGGCAGCTCTGAAGCACTTCAGGAAATATTCCGGGTAATAGAAAAAGCATCTCGTACTTCAGCAACCGTTTTGATAACCGGTGAAAGCGGAACAGGCAAAGAACTGGTGACCCGAGCAATACATTATCAAAGCAGGCGGAGTTCTGCTCCCTTTGTACCGGTAAATTGCACTGCTATTCCACATGAGCTTCTGGAAAGCGAACTTTTTGGCTATGTGAAAGGTGCTTTTACGGGTGCAGATACTACGCGAGCCGGCTTTTTCCAAACCGCAGAAGGTGGCACAATATTTCTGGATGAGATAGGTGATTTGAGCCTGATGATGCAGTCTAAATTATTACGGGTTATCCAGGAAAAAGAAGTTTATCTGGTAGGTTCACGCAAACCGGTAGCAGTTAATATCAGAATAATCTCAGCTACGAATAAAAATTTGCGCAGCCTTGTAGGAGCTGGTTTATTCAGGGAAGACCTTTATTACCGACTGAATGTGATCAATATCGAGATCCCTCCTTTGCGGAAACGAGGAAATGACATCCTGCTGCTGATCAACCATTTTCTGCGAAAACACTCCCTTGATATGGGTATTAATTTGCCAGTTGTGCGGGAAGATACCCTGGCACTACTCCAGCAATACCCCTGGCCCGGAAATGTGCGCGAACTTGATAACCTCATTCAGAGACTGGTGGTGATGCATACTGGCGAGAGTATCAAACCTGCTGATCTGCCGGATTATATGAGAAAAGGAAGCTATAACCCGCAAAGTAATCTGCAGCGTACTCTGGCGAAGATGGAAAGCGATTATATAAGAAAAGTACTGGAGCAGACCGGGAACAATAAATCAGAGGCAGCACGAATACTGGGAATTGACCGAAAGACGCTGCGCAGCAAACTGGATTAGGCGGTACATAAATCACCAGTGGGGAATATTTACCCACTTATTTACTTTTTGACGATTATTACAATCATTAATATCTTAACTTCTATTTATCTCTATTTATAGTAATTTAGCTGATATTATATATTATTTATTCCATTTGGCACATCTCGTGCATAATGTCTTATTAAGAGAAAAAAAATTACTGGAGGTAAAGATGGATTCAAAGGCTTTTAATCCATTTAGAATGGCACAGGAACAGTTTGATAAGGTTGCAGATATACTGAACCTTGATCAGGGCTCACGGGAACTGCTCCGCAATCCGATGCGTGAGTATCATTTTAGTATTCCGGTTAAAATGGACGACGGAACAACTAAAGTATTTAAGGGATTTCGCGTACAGCATAATGATGCACGCGGACCAGCTAAAGGCGGGATCAGGTTCCATCCTCACGAGACAGCAGACACAGTGAAGGCTTTATCAACCTGGATGACCTGGAAATGCAGTGTAGTAGATATTCCTCTGGGAGGCAGTAAGGGTGGAGTGATCTGTGATCCTCATAATTTGAGTGCACGTGAACAGGAACAGATCTGCCGTGGCTGGGTACGCCAGATTGCCTATAATGTGGGACCACTGCGAGATGTTCCGGCTCCAGATGTAATGACCAATGGTCAGCACATGCTTTGGATGCTTGATGAATATGAAACGATCCATGGCAAAAAATTCCCTGGATTCATCACAGGTAAACCAGTAGGGATGGGTGGCTCATTAGGTAGAACTGAAGCTACTGGTTATGGAGTAGTATTCACATTAAGAGAAGCTCTGCGTGAGCTGGATATCAATCCTGCTGAAACTACAGCCAGTGTTCAAGGCTTTGGCAATGTAGCTCAATATGCAATTGAACTTTATACTCAGATGGGTGGAAAAGTGATTTGCGTATCCTGCTGGGATCAGAACGAACAGAAATCATTCTCCTTCAAAAAAGAAACTGGAGTCGATCTGGAAGAATTAAGAAGTATAACAGATAGATTTGGTGGAATTGATCAAGCCAAAGCAAAAGAATTTGACTATGAAATACTCGATGGTGAAGCCTGGCTTTCTCAGGAAGTGGACATCCTAATACCTGCTGCCATGGAAAACCAGATCCGTAAAGATAATGTAAATAGCATTAATACAAAAGTGAAAGTGATTGCCGAAGGTGCAAATGGACCTACAACCCCAGAAGCAGATGAAGTAATTCACAAAAACGGCATCTTCGTTATTCCAGATTTTCTGGCTAATGCCGGTGGCGTTACCTGCAGTTATTTTGAACAGGTGCAGTGCAATATGAATTATTACTGGGAAAAAGATGAGGTGCTCAGCAAGCTTGATCTTAAGATGACCTCCGCCTTTTTGGATGTTTCCAGACTTGCCAGAACAAAGGACTTATACATGCGAGATGCAGCATATATCATAGCGATCAATAGAGTTGCTCAAGCATGTAAAGATAGAGGTTGGGTTTAGGCTGCCCAATTAAAAAAGCAAAACTTCATGTTAGTGGAATGGTACCGCTACCCCGGTACCATTCCTTCAAAAAAAATGATCGGAGGAGTTGAATGGAATTCACAGGTGATCAGAGGAAATACTCAAGAGAGAATAGAACCCGAACATTTGATTTTCTGGGCAAAGGTGAACCTGGAGGTAAAGCTGCCGGACTGATAAAAATACAGGAACTTCTTGATAAGCAGCTTAATCAATCTGAAGATACTGAGATCACAGTTTCCATTCCCCGAATGACAGTTATCCTCACTGATATCTTTGATCAATTTATGAAGCAAAATGATCTCTATCCCATAGCCTTGAGTTCATCTGATGATGCCTTTATTGCTCATACCTTTCAAAAAGCCAGTCTGCCGCCATCCATAGTAGGAGACCTGCGGAATTTAATCACCGGGACAAAGATCCCTCTGGCAGTGCGTTCATCCAGTCTCCTGGAAGATTCGACTGCGGAGCCCTTTGCGGGAGTTTATGCCACCAAAATGCTGCCCAATAATCAGCAGGACATCGAAAGCCGGTTTCATAAGCTCACTGAGGCAATAAAATATATTTATTCCTCTCTATTCTTTTCAGATTCACGTGATTATTTCCAAACAATTGGCAGAAAAGTGGAAGAGGAAAAAATGGCAGTGATCATTCAGGATGTGGTCGGCAACCGCTATGGGGATAATTTCTATCCCCTCATTTCAGGGGTGGGGCGCACCTATAATTATTATCCAATGCAGAACTCCCGACGTGAAGACGGAGTTATCAATCTGGCACTTGGTTTAGGCAAAACAATCGTGGATGGTGGAACAGCATGGATATATTGTCCGCACTCACCACAATCACCACCGCCTGTTAACAGCAATAAGGACATGCTTGATAACAGTCAGCGGGAATTCTGGTCTATCAAGATGGGCGAGATCAAGGAATTTAATCCCATTTCAGAAATAGAATTCATGCAAAAGAACTCGATTGAAAAAGCCGAAGAGGATGGAATAATCTCATTACTTTGCTCCACATATCAGTATGAGAATGACAGCTTTATCTCAGGCATCCCTGAAAAAGGTGCCAGATTAATTGACTTTTCACCGATTTTAAAATATAATAAAATCCCCTTAAACGAAACTTTAAAAAAACTTCTACATCTCTGCCATGAAGAATATCAATCTGATGTCGAAATTGAATTTGCTTTAGAAAATAATATCAATGAAACCACTGGCAAGCCTGAATATCATCTGGGATTCCTGCAGGTGCGAACTATGCTGGCATTAACTGGAAATACAAGCAGAATTTGTGCAGATCATCCTCAATCAGAGATTCTGGCAGAAAGCAATTCCGTATTGGGAAATGGCTCACGGGAAGATATATTTGATATTGTCTATGTGAAACCTGACACATTTTATGCAGTGAACAGCCGGACAATTGCCAGTGAAATTGCTCAAATAAATCGTGAACTTACCAAGGAGAAAAGACCCTATTTATTAATCGGATTTGGCAGATGGGGATCCTCTGATCCCTGGCTGGGCATTCCTGTAACCTGGAGCATGATCTCTGGTGCCAAGGCAATTATAGAAGCTACCCTGCCCCAAATGAAACCTGATCTAAGCCAGGGTTCGCATTTCTTTCATAATCTGATCGCTTTTGGTATCTTTTATCTTTCTATCCAGGAAGAAAAAAAGAAATCTATTGACTGGAAATGGTTAAATACTCAAAAAAATATTACAGAAACAGAGCATGTGAGTCATATTCGCTGCTCACACAATATTGAAGTAATTGTAGATTGCATCGCAAATAAAGGAGTTATCTTAAAATGACCGATGAACTGCATATTAAAAGTATTTTAAATAACCTCAATGAACGGAAAAAAGAGCTGAATTGCATCTACCAGATCAGTGAGATCCTCAATAAAGTTGACCAGCCATTAGCAACCGCGCTGCGAAAAGTGATCGAACTGATGCCATATGGCTGGCAATATAGTGATAACTGTACGGTTCAGATAATATACGATGACGAAGTGTTCCATAGTCCACAATTCGTCAAAAGCGATCTATGGCAGGAAAGTGATCTGATCATTGATGATAAATGCGTAGGTAATGTGAAGGTATTTTATAATGATGCCAGTCTCGAATTTCTGGCTGAAGAACAGCAGCTTTTGGATACAATCTGTAAAAAACTTTCAATTTTCCTACACCGCATCCTATTAAAGAAGTTATTATTCGATCTGGAGCATGCTTCAGATAACCAAAAGCATAAGCCTGAATGGAAAACAATAATTGAACTGCTGCGGCACACAGATTCTGATAATTATCTGCGTATTGCCCGTAAATTAATGAACTATCTATTCTGGATAGGCAGAACAGAATCACAATGCCATCCAGATTCCATAGAATGCAGTACAGAAAATATTGAACCAGAAGGACTGCTGTTCTCAAACAAACCCATAGACCGCCAGGATAAAGAAACGCTTCTTGAACAGAGCAAACACATCTTTCAACTGGCAGAGAATAATCTTGATGATGTTGAAATACTCCTTAACATCCAGAAATGGCTTCAGGAAGATAAATTGAACTTTCTTACGCAGACACTGGAAGATATGGCAACTTCTCTCAGCGACATTCAAAATGCTTTAGAGAGGTATTTCTACCTTAATCTTGATAAAATTGAGCTCTCATACTATACTAAAAAGAATCTAAGTGTTTCTCTTATTCTGCGTTTCTTTACTGATCAACTGCAATTCATCAATATTGCCAAAGATTTTGTTGATATCAATTATTTCCGGGAACTTACCAGACACATGATCTTCCCGGCAAACAGTCATGGCAAGCTGGGCGGTAAGAGCGCCGGGATATTTCTGGCAAAAAGCATAACTTCTACCATGTTTGGGAATAAACTGCATGACATCAATATCTGCTACCCAAACACCTGGTACATTACCTCAAATACTATGCACCGTTTTCTTTATTACAATAATCTTGAAGAGATCATTGAGCAGAAATATAAAGAGATTGAACAGGTACGCTCTGAATATGCCAATATTATTCAGCTTTTCAAAAACTCCTATTTCCCACCGGAGATCATCAAGGAATTTAATCGGGCAATCGAAGATTTTGGGGATAATCCTATTATAGTGCGTTCATCAAGCCTTCTCGAAGACCGTGTAGGAGCAGTATTTTCCGGTAAATATAAAAGCCTGTTCCTCGCTAACCAAGGCACTCGGATCGAAAAGATCAATGCTTTAGCTGATGCCGTTGCTGAGGTTTATGCCTCAGTATTCTCCCCTGATCCCATTGAATATCGCCGCGAACGTGGCTTACTGGATTTTCACGAGGAAATGGCTATCATCATCCAGCAGGTGGTTGGCAAAAAGGTCGGTGATTATTTCCTCCCTGCCTTTGCCGGAGTGGCTTTCAGTCACAATGAATTCCGCTGGTCACCACGTATCAAACAGGATGACGGGCTCATCCGCATAGTTCCGGGATTAGGAACTCGAGCTGTTGACCGGCTCAGTGATGATTATCCCATATTGATAGCACCCGGACAACCAGACCTGCGTGTAAACATAACTCCTGATGAAGTCTGCCGTTATTCACCTCACAAAATTGATGTTATCAATCTTAAAAAGAACACATTCGAAACCATCGAGATCAAAAAGCTGCTGAAAGAGTATGGCGATGAATATCCTATGGCAGATAAAATCCTCTCATTCTACGAAAATGGTGACATCCGCAATCTCAATAAATTCCAGATGAATTTTGCCAGCTCCGATCCCATAGTAACTTTTCATGGTCTTAATCATACTTCTAAAAAATATGTAAGCTTGATTGGTGATATTCTCACTTTATTGAAACGCAAAACTGATGCTCCGGTAGATATTGAGTTTGCCTGTGATGGTGATGATTTCTATCTGCTACAATGCCGGGCACAAAGCTCTAAAATATCTGAACAGGTTGCTGCCATTCCCAAAGATGTCCCCCAGGATCAAATACTCTTTAGTGCAAACCGCTTTATAGCAAATGGCTATCTTCCCGAAATCACCCATATCGTATATGTTACTCCCCAGGGCTACAGCAGTCTCACCACGCTGGAGGATATGAAAAGCGTGGCAAGAGCAGTAGGTAAGATCAATAAACTGCTTCCCAAACGTAAATTTATCCTCATGGGTCCCGGACGCTGGGGCAGCCGCGGTGATATAAAACTGGGTGTAAGCGTCACTTATTCTGATATTAATAACACTGCTGTGCTTATCGAAATCGCTCGCAAAAAAGGTCACTTCACTTCCGACCTGTCCTTTGGTACTCATTTCTTTCAAGACCTGGTGGAATCTAATATTCTCTACCTGCCATTGTATCCTGATGAAGAAAATAATGTCTTTAATAACAGATTCCTGAATTCAGCAGAAAATATTCTGCCTGATATTGCCCCTGAATTTGCCTATCTCTCTGATACTATCCGTGTTATCGATATCCCTGCCACGTGTGATGGCAAAGTATTGAAAATACTTATGAACGCTGACCTTGATGAAGCATTAGCACATTTTGCACCCAGAAACTCAGCCAGCTCCGTTTCTTCAAATGTGATGATGCCAGCGGAAACCGTTACAGAAAATCACTGGCTCTGGCGCCAGCGTATTGCAGAAAAAATCGCCAGTATGATCAAAGCAGAACTTTTTGGCGTACAAGCCATGTATATCTTTGGCTCAGTAAAAAATGCCAATGCCGGACCTGCCAGTGATATTGATCTGCTGCTGCATTTTACCGGTGATGACCAGCAGCGCAGAGAATTACTTAACTGGCTGCAGGGCTGGAGCCTGTGCCTTTCTGAAATGAACTACCTGCGTACCGGATATAAAACTGATGGGCTGCTCGATGTCCACCTTATTACTGATAAAGATATTGCAGCAGAATCCAGTTATGCAGTTAAGATCAATGCTGTCACTGATTCGGCAAAACCCCTGAAAATGGAGGATTAATTGAAAGACCCTCCTCCAAAAACAGAGAAGGATAAAAATAAACTACCTGCCCCCAAAAAACAGACTTTTAAAGGATTATGTATTAATTGCGATCACAGATTTACCTGCACACTCCCGCGTCCCGAATCCGGGGTCTGGTATTGCGAAGAATACGAATAGTCCTTATCAGATTTCTCATTATCAATTGTGAAAGCAGTTAACTGCTTTCACAATTTTTTTCTGTAATAACGTTATATTTAGTGAAAAATAATCTTATTAGATATATCTGACCAGATGATCTTTCCTTTTTTGATTACTTTGGAGACATTATTTGAACCAAAGTGGTAGGGTAGAAATTTATATGAAGGCATATCGAGGATGATAATATCTGCCTGCTTGCCAATTTCCAGAGAACCTATTTTATCTGCTCTTTCCAGAGCAGCAGCGGCATTGATCGTGGCAGCAGTTATTGCTTCAGCAACTGTCATTTTCATTTGCAGGCAGGCAAGCGTGATGATGAACTGCATACTATCACAATTGCAGGAGCCGGGATTATAATCAGTAGCCAGGGCCACAGCCACTCCGGCATCGATCATATCACGCGCCCGGGCATAGCTTTTCATACCCAGAGAGAAGATAGTGCCGGGCAATAAAGTGGCGATCACACCCTGATCTGCCATGGCTTTGATACCAGCATCTGAGCAGGCACCCAGATGATCAGCAGAAATGGCTTTCATTTCCGCAGCCAGCTCTGCCCCACCTATGGGCTTGATCTCATCTGCATGCATCTTGAGCTTAAAACCATTTGCTTTGGCAGCCTGCATCAATCTGCGAGACTGTTCAATATTATACACATGCTCTTCGGTGAAAATATCAAAGTATTCTGCCAGTTCTGCTTTTGCTACATAAGGCAGCATCTCTTCTATCAGAAGCTTGATATAGCCTTCATGGTCATCTTTAAATTCCACCGGAAACTCGTGAGCACCCATAAAAGTGGGAACAATATCCAGCGGAAGACTGTTATTTAGTCGCTTGATAACTCGCAGCATCTTAAGTTCGCTTTCTGTAGAAAGTCCATAACCACTTTTGGCTTCGAGAGTTGTAGTGCCACAAGTGATCAGTTTTTTGATCCGCTGGCGCGCAAGCTGATATAATTCTTCTTCACCTGCCTGACGCACGGAATTTATACTCGAGCGGATACCACCGCCGGATTGGGAAATTTCCACATAAGTCCTGCCGGTAATTCTCATTTCAAATTCATTTTCGCGAGTGGCATAAAAAACCGGATGAGTATGGGGGTCCACGAATCCCGGCATCACAATGCCATTATCAGCATCAATATGCTCATTAAAATCATATTTAGCTAAAATTTCTGCTTCTTTACCGTATTCAATAATATTCCCATCGCTGACAGCAATAGCAGCATCGTATATTATCCCCAGATCATTCATTTCACTGCCAGTCCGGGCGCGATTGGCACCCTTAAGGGTGAGTAATTCTTTGCAGTTACTGATAATTAGATCTACTTTTTTCATAATTTCCTCAACGTGTTTCCAGAGCTTCTTTCTGACTTTCCACCAGATTCTGGATACCGGTTTCAGCAAGGTCAAGCATTTTGTTCAATTGCTCGCGACTGAATGTTTTTCCTTCGGCAGTACCTTGTATTTCCACCAGTTCACCAGTTTCCAGCATCACCACATTCAAATCTACCTGAGCCTGTGAATCCTTTTCATAATCAAGGTCAAGAACAAATTCATCATCCACTAACCCTACTGAAACTGCAGCTACGAGATACTTTATCGGGAATTCTTTGATCATTTTTGCTTTGAGCATGAAATTGAAGGCATCATACAATGCCACGCAGGCACCAGTGATAGAAGCAGTGCGAGTACCTCCATCCGCCTGCATCACGTCACAATCTATTTTAATTGTATAGCCTGGTATTTTTTTCAGGTCAACCACTGCCCGAAGTGACCTGCCGATCAGTCTTTGGATCTCTGCTGTACGTCCACTCACTTTACCTTTATTTACTTCACGACGTGCCCGGGGTTTGGAGCTGCCCGGCATCATGGAATATTCCGCAGTAAGCCAACCCTGCTCAGTGGATTTTATAAAAGGAGGAACCGTTTCCTCTATGGCAACGGCACAGATCACTTTTGTATTTCCTGTTTCGATCAGGACAGAGCCTGCCGGATATTTAAGAAAATTTCGACTGATCCTGGTTTCTCTTTTTTCCATATTTACCTCTTTATTTGATTGCAAAAATATTGTTTCCTGGTGCTTTTCCGATAAAACCCTTCAGCTCAAGACTGAGAATAATAGTTGATAACTCGCTGATCTTAAGTTTGCTAAGAACCAGTAATTGATCAAATTGCACCTCTTCAGATTGACTGACCAGAATTTGATATATTTTCTTTTCCAGGTCATTCAGGCTGTCCATTTTGATATTATTGTCTGAGAGATTTGTTTTGCTGATGCCCATCACTTCCAGAATATCGCTGCTTTGCAGAACGGGAAAGGCACCTTCTCGGATCAGATGATTTGACCCTGCAGAAGTTTCACGGTTTATATCAGCAGGTAAAGCAAAGACCGGACGATTGTGATTTTGAGCATATCTGGCAGTGATCAGAGAACCGCTTTTGATCCCACCTTCGACTACCCAGGTAGCCTGGCTGAGACCACTGATGATCCTGTTGCGGTTGGGGAAATTCCAGACATTCGCCACTGAGCCAGGCAGATATTCTGAGATCAAAGCACCATTTTGCCTGATCTCTTCTGCCAGCTCTCGATGCCGAGGGGGATATATCTGTTCTGCTCCGGTACCCATCACGGCAATCGTTCTGCTGCCATTATCAAGAGCTGCTCTATGAGCAACGGCATCAATACCGTAAGCCATTCCACTTACAATCACCATTTGCTGCCGGACAAGTTCCCCAGTGATCTTTTTGCACTGGGTGATAGCATAACTTGATGGCTTGCGGGTGCCAACTACAGCCAGGCTTTTGGTGAAATCGCTTTCCTGAAGATTGCCAAGATAGAAAAGCCAGGCAGGTGGATCAGGGATAGTTTTCAAGATAAAAGGATATTCCTCATCAAAAAATGTGACGAATTTGAGTTCATGCTGCTGAATAAGACCGGCAATTTTATTCCAGTCAGGTGGATCAGACATTTGCTGAAGTGATACCAGCATATTTTCTGACACGAAAGTAAATTCTGCCAGCGGAGAATCACTGTCATCTATCCATATTTGTGGATCACCAAGTGCTTTCACTATCTTGATCGCCCGTACAGAGCTGATACCATTTATAGATGTTAGCTTGATCCAGGCGCGTATTTTGTTCAGCATTATTAATTCAGTTTTATATCTTTTCCGGCATTATTCCAGTTCAGGGTCTTCGATACGTTTCAGATTCTGTAATCTGCGATATAGAATATCTTTCAACTGGTCAAGATTTTCTCCGGTGAGAGAAGAAATAGCGATAATATCTTCCTGAATGGATTCTGAAAATTCCTGTTTCATCATCAAAACCATCTCATCCTTATCAGACTCAGCGATCGTATCCAGCTTAGAAAGCGCTATCAGATGCGGCTTTTTGTCCATGTGGGGGTCATATAGATGAAGCTCTTTATAAAGCGTAATGTAATCTTCAAAGGGATTGTGACTATCAATATCAATCAAAAAGAGCAATAGTCTGGTCCTTTGAATATGACGCAAAAATTGAGTACCCAAACCTTTACCGTCATGAGCACCTTCAATTATCCCTGGAATATCAGCCATCACAAATGAAGAATAGTCACTTACATCCACAACACCCAGGGAAGGTTCCAGGGTGGTGAATTCATAATTGGCTATCTTGGGATTCGCTGAAGTGACTTTACTGAGGAGAGTAGATTTACCGGCATTAGGAAATCCCACCAAACCAACATCTGCCATCAATTTTAATACCAGTTCCAGTTCCTTATCGTCGCTGTCTCCACCCGGTTTGGCATAACGAGGTGCCTTCACGGTAGCAGTAGCAAAACGGGCATTACCCCGTCCACCATTACCGCCTTGAGCCACCAGCAGCATCTGGTTTTCTTCAGTGAGTTCACCGATCTTTTCATGAATGCCATCAGTGATATCAAACACTTCAGTGCCTAATGGTACCGGCAAAATCATGTCATCAGCCGAAGCACCGGTCTGATTATTGCCTCTGCCATTTTCACCTTTATCAGCTTTATAAAGCTTGGTAAATCGATATTTCAAGAGCGTATTAAAATTTGTGTCTCCCCTGAGATAAACACTGCCACCTTTACCACCATCTCCCCCATCAGGACCACCTTTGGGGACATATTTTTCTCGACGGAAACTTACACAGCCATTTCCGCCAGCTCCTGATTGTATTTTGATCCGGGAATAATCTATAAACATATTTAATTTCCTTATTTTTTACCAGCCACCAGAGGCACCACCGCCTCCAAAGCCGCCACCGCCACCTGAGAATCCACCGAAACCACCACCAAAGCCTCCGCCGCTGCGACCACCGCCACCGCGTCCGCCCATCATGGAGCCCAGGAATAACCAGGGTAATAATCCACCTCTACCTCTTCTGCGAGATAGGATCATGAATAAGATAAATATTATCATGCCCACTGGGAATCCACCACTTTTCTTCTTCCTTGCCTGGTTCTGCTGGTATTTTGCCAGTTCTTCTGAGCTGATCTCATAAGTACTAGTTACCAATCCAGTAGCAGCAGCGAGTCCTGCGTGGATACCTTCATAAAAATTGCCCTGCCGAAACTGTGGCACGATGATCGTATTAATAATATAGCTGCTTTTGGCATCTGTGACAATATCTTCCAGTCCATAGCCAACTTCCAGCCGAACTTTGCGGTCATTAATACTCACCAGCAGTAAGATTCCATTATCCCTGTCTTTTTTACCAAGCTTCCATTTTTCCACAACCTTCATGGAATAATCTTCTATTGTTAAGCCAGAAAGATCTATAACTGTTAGAAGAGCGATCTCAGCAGAAGTGGCAGACATGGTGTTACGCAAGAGCTGCTCAAGGTCACTTTCCTGGCGTGAGGTTAATATATTGGCATTGTCATTCACCATCATTTTGAGATCGGGTATCTTAACTGCTGCCTGCAAAAAAAAGGCAAACAGAAAAAAAACTGCTATTATAACTAATTTAGTTTTATGATTCATTTATCGCTCCGATCATTTATCTAATTGGACAATGTTATCATCTAATTCATTAATATCATCATCAGCTCTGGGGAAATCCTTTTCCAGCAATTCTCCACATTCCAGAATTGCTTCACTGAGCTTTTCTGTCAGTTTGCCGGTTTTGATTCCCAGGGTTATTTTATCCACTATCTGCTGCCATCTACTTTGATCAACTTTTTGGGCAATACCAAAATCCGCCAGCAATTGCACTCTGCGTTCCAGAACCGAAATAAAGATCAAAATCCCGGTGCCATCTTGAGTGTGACCTACACCTGACTGGGCAAAATGCTGCCAGGCACGACGGTCAACCCAGCTCTGCATGATTTTGCGGGGAACTATCAGCCGGTCAATTACCGGAATATTTGCCAGGAAATAGACGATCAATATGACAAGAAATGTACTGAAAAGATAAAATCCCGTCAAATAGTAAACATGATAACTCCAAATTAATCCCTGCAGCCAGCTTTGCAGTTCGCTGGAAAAGGTGAATATCACAACGGAGTAGATCAATCCCGCCAGAACTGCCAGAAGCAATTCATAAACAGCATAATCATAGCTCTGTGGAATAATCGCAGTAGCTATTTCACCACTGGTTTTTGCCTCTGCCTGCTTAACTGATTGAGCGATCTGCTTCTGTTCAGCTTTGCTTAATTTAAGCATAAATACCCCTGACTAAAATTCTACAGTGGGAGCTGTATCTGCTCCTGCTGCTGCCTGGAAATATGGCTTGGCATTGAATCCGAACATGTTTGCCAGCATATTGGTGGGGAAAATCCTGATAAATGAATTATACACCCTTGCTGCTTCATTAAACCGGCGACGTTCTACTGCTATCCTGTTTTCTGTGCCTTCCAGTTGACTTTGCAATTGCAGGAAGTTCTGATTAGCCTTAAGATCAGGATATTGCTCCTGTACCACCATCAAACGCTGTAAGGCACTGCCTAACTGGCTTTGTGCCTGCTGGAACTTGGCAAACATAGCTGGATCATTTAATACGCTTTCATCTATATTTACCATTCCTCCAACTTTTGCCCTGGCTTCGGTAACCTGAGTGAATGTTTCCTGTTCATGTTCCGCATAGCCTTTCACGGTATTAACCAGATTGGGGATCAAATCCATTCTGCGCTGATATACATTTTCTACCTGACTCCATTTCTCTTTAACATTCTCATCCATTACCACCATACGATTATAGTTTCCCTTCACCCAACTATATACTCCCAATATTATTACAACGATCACTATCAGTATAATAAGACTTTTTTTCATTTCAATATCCTCCTTGATATCTTTTCACTTAAGAAAAATTAATTGGACTTAAAGTCAAGGAAAAGCATAAATTATTTGACGGATATATCTTTGTTACTAATCTTTACTATGTCTTAGTTTCGGAATTACTGGTTTAATTCCGTTATCCGGGAGGTTAATTAGATGAACATAACTAAATTATTTTTTATTCTGGCTTTGATTATGTCAGTATCACTGGTCTATGCAAATGGTGGTCTTTTTGGCTGGAAAGGGGTTCATGGCTCAATGGGCAGACTCTCAATCGCCACTCAAAGTATGGATCTCAGCACCTTAAACGATGAGATCGAATTTAATTTTGAAGTCACATATCCGGAAACATTTATCAATTATGGAGCTCAATACCTTTTTCTAACAGATAATGTGGCACTGGGAGCAGAAGGCTATCTGATCAGTAATGGCAGTCATACTGATGGAATTTACATGTACCAAACTTCAGCTAATGCTGCCTTCTTTGATCTGGGATATGTGCTCTATTCCAATTATTATACTGCACTTACCCCCTGGGTAGGGATCGGTCTGGGAAATCTTACCTATTCAATGACCAGCGTTGATAATTCCTGGGTTCAGGCAGTTGATCAGGGAATACCCTATGTGTTTTCTGCCACAAAGCAGAATCTTATGATGAATTTTGGTATTTCGTGGGATGCTGTCTATCGCGCAACTTCTATTGGTCTCCATGCCTCATATATGATGCCTATTGGAACTGGTGACTGGCAGATCGCTGACGAAGTTATGGAAGAAGGTCCTGATACTACTCTGGACGGATTAAGGATTGGGATATCAATAGGTTTTGCTGATATTGATATGTGGTAGAATTTCATTTATATAAGGGAGAACTAAAATGAAAAAGATGATGATTATTTTGCTTGTTGTGATCATGGCATTGCCAGTTTTTGCTATGAAGGTCGGTGGAGTGATATTGCCTGATAAACTCGAAATCGGGAATGAAGATTTGACACTGAACGGAGCAGGATTACGTAAGAAAGTGATAATTAAGGTATATGCCTGTGGATTATATCTTCCTCAAAAAAGCAATTCATCCGAAGAGATACTGGCTTCTGATGAGGCGATTGCTATTCGTATGCACTTTATTTATAAAAAAGTTGATCAGGAAAAACTGATCACTGCCTGGAATGAAGGTTTTGCCAATACTGGTGCTTTGCAGGAATTTGCCATTGAAACTTCCAGATTTAATGCCCTTTTTAATGAACCAGCTAAAAAAGGTGATGTTTATGATATAGTTTACCTGCCGGAAACCGGTGTGCAGGTGATCAAAAATAAAGTAGTTCTGGGCACAATAGAGAATTCTGATTTTAGAAGAGCAGTATTCTCCATCTGGCTGGGTGATGATACTGCCTTACCAAAATTAAAGGAAGACCTGCTGGATAAATGATTAGAGACGAAATTAAGCTTGCAGGGCTTGATCTGATCATTAAACGAAAAAAAGTTAAGAATATAAATCTGCGGTTTATAACTGCTGGTGAACTGCGGGTTACTGCCCCAATCCATACTACTGAAAGTAGAATTGATCAAGTACTGAAGAAGAAACTTAACTGGATTCTTAAACATCATAAACTCCTTACTCACCAGGCATCATTGATAGAGATCAATCCCGATATATTCGTTTTTATGGGTAAGGAATATAATATTGAATATAATTTCCTCTTATTAGATGGCGTAGAAATTGATCACGAAAATCGCAAATTGATTGCTGGTTTTGGAATTAAAATAAATTTATACTATGATCAAATATATCAGTCCATGGCAAAAACATATCTGAAACCAAGAGTTTTTGAGATTGCTAGGGAATATGGATTTAGCTTAAACAAAGTATTTATCAGAGGACAAAAAACTGTCTGGGGTTCCTGCAGCTCAAAAGGTAATATCTCTTTGAACTGGAAGCTCATGATAGCTCCAGATTTCGTAATTGAATATCTGATATTTCATGAACTGCTTCACACGCGACATCCCAATCATGGAGAAATCTATAAAAAGGAACTGCGTCAAATATATCCCCGTACAGATGAAGCTGAATTATGGCTAAAGCAGCACAGTCAATTGCTAAAGATGTATTGAACTATTACCTGTTACTATGATCTCTGAAGTAACTCAAACTGGTAGAATAGTTCAAATCAGGGCAAAAACCCTCGATGTGAATGCCTATATCATTCACTATCCGGAATATCTGATCGTCATCGATAGTCTGCTGCTGCCAGGTGATAGCCAAAAACTCGCTGACCTCGCTGAATCATATAATAAACCTGTAAAGTACCAGATAAACACCCACTTCCACAGTGATCACTGCCTGGGTAATCGTTATCTTAAAAAACAGAATACAACCCAGATCAACCAAAAAGATTACTGGGATACAATTATCAGTGAAAGAGCAATGATCAAACCCAGGCGGAATAAACCAATTAACCACGGACGACTTACTAAACCGGAAATAACTTTTACTGATGAATATATATTGGATGATATTATCCTGCTCTCCACCCCCGGACATTCACCTGACAGCATCTGCCTCTATCTCCCCTCTGAAAAAGCTCTCATCTCTGGCGATACGATCTTAAATAATGCTGTTGGCAAATACAGTCTCCCCTACTTTTTTTGGGGAAGTGCCCAGGATTTGATAGTCAGCATGGAAAAGCTTCTTGCTCTCGATATTAATATCATCTACAGTGGACACGGCTTCCCTCTGCAGGGCACTGCCAAAATCCACTCTGACCTCACTTACCTGAGAAATCTAACCGCGGAAGTTAATAAACACAAATCACAGCAACTCACCAGCAAGCAGTTAGCAGAGCAGATCCCCATCTCCTCCTGCCTGAACTCATCCCTGCAACCAGCTGTACCCCAGGTTCACGAATTAAATATCCGCCAGCTAAAATCTGAACACTGATCCCCAGTCAAACGTAGCTGAATCTTCATACCATTGGGGCCAGGAACTGCACCAATCTGGAACTGATACGTTTCTAATGCGGTCACATGACGGGTGATAAGGCTTGATATCGATAATCGGAGTGCCATTTTCTGCATCAATATATGCAACCCTGATTATACCATTTTCGTGATCGACAACCAGCACTTTCACTGCTGTGAGAGCTATGGGATTAGGTCTATGGGGTGATCTTGTGGCAAACACACCAATATTATCTGGAGCAGCTTTATAGGGAGTTTTGCAGTTTAAAGTACTTCGAGCTGATTGATTGTCATTATAATGACACCACCAGAAAACCTGCAGATAACTGAAACCTTCAATTTCAGTCAAACCGGAGATGTATTCGGATTTGATTTTCAACAGGTAACCATTCTTATCAATTATCACTTCTCCTATGGGATGGATCTCAATGATATTTTCATTCATATTGCCTCCTTTATTTTGGAGAATAAATATTATCTGAGAAAAATAGTCAAATCATTATAAAGTCTCTTGTTTTAGACATAATTGGAACAAATCATGCTCCATAAGAAGTGATGAAAATTATATCTTAGGAGGATAGATGCGTAGGATTTTTATTATATTTTGTTTTGTAGCTTTGCTGCTTAGCTTAAATGGGAAGCAGGTCCAATTTGACGGATTGTTATACGATGAGGGATTGAACGTCACATCTCAAAGCCCTGCTGGTGTGGAATTAAGCTATTCATTGAAGGGATTTGATATCAGTGATATTGAAATTAATGGTAAGGTCTGGGATCAGATCGTGGTAGCAGGAAAATTGCTTCCTGGAGCTGAGGGAAGACCCGATGTTCCTAATATTTCCACTTACATTGCTCTACCTCAGGGTGCCAGGGCAAGTGTAAAGATAGTGGATTATAGAACCGAAACGTTTACAGGTCTGGATATAGCACCCGCACCACGGATTCCTCTGGAAACAGAAGATGGTCTGGAATATCCAATTGATTCTGTTATATATGAAAGCAGCAGTTATTATCCTGCCGATCAACTTGTAATCGGTGATAATGATCTTGTTCGCGGTGTAGATTGTATGCCGATTGCGATAAATACATTCAGGTATAATCCGGTTACTCAGGAATTACTGGTAGTCCGTGATATTAAACTGGAGATTACATTTACTGGTGGTAATGGACATTTTGGTGAAGACAGACTTCGCAGTCGCTGGTGGGAACCGATCAACACTTCTTTTTTTATCAATCACGAAAGTCTGGCTGAAGTGGATTTTAATCGTCAAAGTCAGCATAGAACCCTTGATTATGAATATTTGATCATTTGTCCTGATGATGGAGATTTCATCACCTGGGCAGATACAATTGCTGTTTTCCGTAATAAGCAGGGTATCCGCAGTGGTGTGGTTACTACTTCAGATATTGGTGCCAATACTTACACTGCGATCCAAAACTATATTAATGATGCTTATAATGACTGGGATATTCCACCAGTAGCTTTCCTGCTTCTGGGAGATTACGGCTCTGCTGGCGCTACAATAACGTCACCTATGTGGAATAATTATTGTGTTTCTGATCTGATCTATGCTGATGTAAATAATAATGACATGCCAGATATGGCACATGCCAGAATAACAGCCAGAAACGTTGATGAGCTGGAAACCATGATCAATAAAGCACTTGATTATGAGGTTAATCCTCCCACTAATCCTGGTTTCTATGATAATCCTGTTTCCGCTGGTGGCTGGCAGACAGAACGCTGGTTTATCCTCTGCTCCGAAGCGGTTTACGGTTTCTGGGCAAATGAACTGGGCAAAGAACCTATCCGGGAATATGCTATTTATGCTGGTACTCCAGGCACGGTGTGGTCAACAGCCACAAATACTGCTACTGTAGTAAATTATTTTGGACCAAACGGATTAGGCTACATCCCAGCAACTCCTAATGTTATCACTGACTGGGGAGCAAATGCAACCCGCGTCAATCAGGATATCAATAATGGCTGCTTCATGATCCAGCATCGTGATCATGGTGGCGAAGACGGCTGGGGAGAACCTTCCTACTCAAATAATAATCTTAATGCTCTGGAAAATGAAGACCTGACTTTTGTTTTCTCAATCAATTGCCTCACTGGTAAATACAACTGGGGCCAGGAATGTTTCACGGAAGCTTTTCATCGTCACTCTCAGGGTGCATTAGGTTTAATTGCTGCATCAGAAGTTTCTTATTCATTTGTTAATGATACCTACACCTGGGGTATGTACGACTATATGTGGCCCAATTTCATGCCAGATTATGGTGAAGAAGGAGAAGAAATGCTTCTTCCCTGCTTCGCAAATGGGTATGGAAAATATTTCCTGCAGCAGAGTGACTGGCCCTATAATACAGATAATAAGGAAGTTACCTATAACCTCTTTCATCATCACGGTGACGCATTTACACGCTTATATTCCGAAGTTCCTCAAGATCTGACTGTAATGCACGATCCTGTCCTGGTTTCTGGAGCAAATTTCTTTACTGTTTCTGTAGATGTTGGAGCACTCATCTGTCTTAGCATTGATGGTGAAATTCTTGCTACTGCAGTGGGTATTGGCGAGCCACAAACTATAACTGTGGAACCCCAAATGCCCATGAATACGATGGATATAGTGATCACAAAGCAGAATTTTTACCGTTATGACACTTCTGTTTTGATCATTCCTCCTGATGGAGCATATATTGTATATAATGATGTCGAAGTAGATGATACAGCAGGTAATGATAATGGACAGGCTGATTATGATGAAACTATCCTGCTTGATCTCACTTTTGAAAATATTGGAAATGACGAAGGTATTGATGTGGTTGCCACTATATCATGCGAAGATGATTATATAGATATCACAGAACCGGAAAGTCTGGTCGGCATGGTGCCTGGTGATACTCTCTGGACTATGCAGGATGCATTCGAATTGGCTATTGCTGATGATATACCTGATCAGCATCGTGTACTCTTCACTCTGAATGTCACAGATACCAATAACGAATACTGGACCTCTTATTTCTCAATGGATTTCAATGCCCCGCAATTAGTGGCTTCTGGTTATCTGATAGATGATCTTGAGTTTGGTAATGGTGACGGGATTTTTGATGCTGGTGAGACCATAGATTTCATCATAACTACAGAGAATCAGGGTCATTCTTTAAGTCCTGATGCCATCAGTTCTATTTTCTGCTCAAATCTGGATATCACTATTGATAATTATTCATACCCCTTAGGTGAAATAGCCGTCGATGAACCTGTTAATGCTATATACACAATCACTGCAGACAGCTCAATGCACGTGGGTACTCAAATAGTATTAAATTATTCTGTAGATGCAAGTAATTATTCTATTAACAGAGACTTCCGCACTTCTATCGGCATCACTTCCGAGGACTTTGAATCTGGTGACTTTTCCAGTTTTGACTGGACTTTCGAAGGAGATGAAGATTGGATGATCGATACAGAACATCAAGAAGGTGAATATAGTGCCTGCTCCGGAGACGTGATGGATAATCAAAACTCTGCTCTGGTTATGGAAGTAGATTTCCTCTCTGATGCTACTCTCAGCTTCTTCAAAATGATATCGTCTGAAAATGGCTTTGATTACCTCCGCTTCTATATTGATGATGAATTAATGGACGAATGGAGTGGTAATGTGGACTGGAGTGAAGAAAGCTATTATGTTCGCTATGGCTCTCACACTCTCAAATGGGATTATCAAAAAGATGGTGGAACTTCATCAGGTGATGATTGCGCCTGGGTTGATTACATTATCTTCCCTCCAATAGGAACTCCTGCTCCTCCGGTTCTTCATGTTGATCCGATTATGTTAAATCTGGAAGCTGATCAGTATTCCATTTTAGAAGAACCTATAGAACTCAGCAATATTGGTGGTGGCACTATTCTCTATTCAGTTAGAACCGAAAATCCTACTACCAGAAATGTTGAAGAGTGCTATATTACCAATTCTACTACTATATTCGAACCAGGTGAAACTACTACCTGGTCTTTCACCATTTATAATAACAGTGAGGATAATGAATGGGTGCAAGGCTTATCCATACAATTCCCTGAAGGTGTTGTTGTGGAAGATGCAAATAATTTTTATATTACCAATGACCGCGTTCTGGAATGGGATGAAACCGTTGGTAATGGTGCACTGTTGAACTGGTTTGGTGTTACCCAGGCTGGTTATGGCGTGCTTAGAAGCGGTGAATTCGTTTCTGCCAATGTAGACGTTACTATCAGTGAGAACTTCACTGGTGTGATGCAGCTTGATTACTCCATTTTTGGTGATGGATATGGATATGAACCTCATGAAGCCTATGGCATACTGGAACTCACCTATCCTCTTTCATGGATAGCTCTTGACCTGCAAAATGGTGCCCTGAACAGTAATGAAACTGACCCGGTTATGATTTCTATAGATGCTACAGATCTCGAAGAAGGTACTTATCTTTGTGATATCGTGATCAGCTCAGAAGATATCTATGCTGATGTACACCTGCCGGTTACACTTGAAGTTGTTTTCACTGATGAAGATCAGGATGTGATCCCGGAAGTTACCAAACTTCTTGGTTGTCATCCCAATCCTTTCAATCCGGAAACTACTATCAGCTTCCAGATAAGTGATCCTGCTCAGGTTAAACTGCAGATTTACAATGTTCGTGGACAGCTTGTGAAAACTCTGGTTAATGATCTCCAGCAGCCAGGACATTATGATGTTATCTGGAATGGTTTGGATAGCAATAATCAATCTGTATCTTCTGGTGTTTACTTCTATAAAATGCAGGCTGATAATATCCAGCAGACAAACAAAATGTTATTATTGAAATAAATTTCCCTCCCTATAGAATGTACCCCAGTCATGCTCATGGCTGGGGTATTTATTTTTGGGGAATGTTATTGTAAACACTGTGAACATGGTTAACATAGTTAACTGCGTTTACGAAATTTAGTTTTCTAATCTATATATCTGCGGAAAAGTTCTACAAAGACGAGATTGATTATGATGTGGAAAATGAGTGCGATCAGCATGATGATCAGCAGATAGAAAAATACCTTTTCCATCTGAAAGAGAATTCTGGCATTATTGAGTAGAAAACCAATACCGTCTTCGCAACCAATATATTCACCAAGTACTATCACCTTGAGGGCAAGTCCTGTACCGATCAGAAAGTTACTGCGAAATACTGGTATCAAAGCAGGGATATAGACATAACGGATCACTTGGGGCATACTGCCGCCAAACACATATACCACTTCCTGCTGTTCTCGGTTCACACCCCTCAGCCCTGTGGAAGTATTGATTGCCATAATGGGAATAGACATGGCGATGATCATGGCAATGGGCACTTTGTCTCCCACTCCGAAAATTATCAGGAAAATAATTGCCAGTATGGTGCCGGGAATCACCTGAAATAGTGAGAGGATGTTTTCTGCATATTCAAAAACTGACATGATATAAGCAATAATACCAAGGGCAGAAGCAACAAGAAAAGCGATAACAAAACCGGTGAGTAAACGAAACATGGTTAATTGCAGGTGATGAAGAAAATCTGCATCAATCAATTTACCTGCTTTTGAGATGACCTGCCAGGGATCGGGAATAATATAGTCAGGGAAAATCAGTGAAAGCAGCAGCCAGATAGCGATAAAAACAATGAAGCCAGTGAAGTTATTTTTAATCAGCCCGATAAAAAGCTGGAGGAGGCTTGGCGATTCCGCTTTTTTCAAAATAGTGCTCCATGGCAATTTGCAGTTCTTTGCCTGAAATTAATTTAAAAGTTTGCAGCTCCAGAGAGCGCATGATGACACTGGGATTATAACTGAGTCTTCCTCCTGCCAGGGATTGAGCTTTTTCAGGATCCTGCTCTATCATCTGGCATGCCTTTTGCAATTCTTTAATGAGCTCCGGGATAAATTCATCTACATCAGCATCTGGATTGGAAAACAAACACACCTGAGGATAAAAATCTGAACCGGTTATTTGAAACCACTTATCATTGAGATCAAAAGAGAAGAAGAATTTACTGTCATCCACGATCTGCAGCGCAGAGGATACAGGCATCACGGCATTTGCTATCTTGCCCTGGCGCATTAATTGCAGCATGGATTCAAAAGGCAGATAGCCAATTTCCAGATCATTATCAATATCAACACCCTCCTGCTCAGCCAGCCAGAGTGACATCTTTTCTATGGGACTGCCTTGAAAAGGGAAATACAGCTTTTGTCCCTTGAGATCAAGAAAGCTGTCATATAGTGAATCTGCTGTAACCAGATAATTTAAACCAGAAACCCAGGAAGCGATCATCTTGATGGGAACTCCTCTTTGGGCAAAGCTTTCGCCTACAGCATATCCTGTCATCAGCAAGGGAACTTTGCCAGATAGAAATAAAGAATGAGCCTGGGCATGATTGGTGAACAGCTTCACTTCCAGATCAGGAATGTTGTCTGCTGCAATCAGCAGTGGTAATGAACTTGGATTATCTGGAGCCATGATCGTAATCGGTTCAGCAAAGAGGAAAACAGTTATTATTAAACTTAGTATTATAATAGTTTTTTTCATTTAAGTCCTGCTTTGAAATTGAAATTTGTCGCTGGCTGTTCCGGAGCAGAGTTTTGAAAATTCTTATAAACCCGATTAAAAATATTTGAGGAAGGATTATACCATGAGAAATCAATCAGGAAGCGTCTGAATCCCTTATCAAGAAGTCTTTTATGAAATTGCAGTAATGATACGGGATGCTCTGGCAGGATGACCGTGATGCCATCTCTAACCTGCTTACGAAAATTCTGACGCTGATCACTGAACAAGTCATCATCATTGAGTGCCACCGGCATCCGTGAATAAAAAAGCTCAGGATAATATAGCAGGGGAACGATACCTCGATGATCTTTGCCGGAAATCAAGTTCGGGAAGTCATTTTCCAGAGGATAAACCCAGTTTGATATATGCTCATTTTGCAAAAATGCTGCTGCTGCATCATTGAGCACATACACATTTTCACTGGTGAACAGCCTGATTTTGGATTGCGGGTCAAAAAGCAGTTTTTGACTCACGTGACTAAGCATGAACTGGCTGATGCCGGCTTCAAATAATCTTTTGATCTCTTTTTGATAAAAGGCAATATCATTTTCCGAGATGAAACGTGGTAATTGAATTATCAATTTATCTGAGATATTTTTCAGAAAGGGAGTATTGAGTTTAAATGCTTTCATTTCTTGCATACCAAGATTCAGGATGAGTTTATCAATTTTATCCAGAAACAGCTTTCTGAGCCATTTTATTTCATTTATCCTGACGAATAATTCTTCTCTGGCAGCTGGTTTGCCATATAATAATCTATTGAGAATGTCCTGCCGGCGCTTTGAGGAGAATTTATAAATACTGGCTTTCATCTCATTTTGCAGTTTATTAGGGAATCTTCTACTTTTGAGACCGACAAGGAAAACTTTGTCACCTTTAGAACATTTTATTTCCGGGTCTGTTATGGTATAATTCTCTCCCGCCTTAGAGATAGCTTTTATTTTGATGGCTTTGCTGTCACGCCCATCAGATGAGAGTATGCGCAATCGATCTCCAGCCTGGATATTATGCTCTGCTTTGATGATCGCCTGTGGACGGGAGGAGATCACTTCCCCGGCATATATTCCGGTATAGGGCAATTCAGAGATAGCATCTTTGATGTTTCCACCCATAAAATAGGCTGTTTTCTCACGACCCATATCATGCTCAAGCATTTGTTTGCTTTCACTGGGATCACCTTCTCCATCAATAAGTAGACGATATGCCTTCGCTGCCTGATATACATATTCAGCTGGTTTCATCCTGCCTTCGATCTTAAAGGAGCTTATGCCCAGCTTGATCAGTTTCTTGAGTTGGGTTGTCTGCTGGTTATCTTTAAGATTAAAAAAATAACTTTCATTTCCATCCTGCAGATATTTTCTGCGGCAGGGTTGACGGCAATTTCCCCGGTTTGCACTCATTCCTCCCAGATAGCTGGAAAAAAGGCACATCCCGGAAAATGAATAACAAAGCGCTCCATGGATAAAAAACTCTAACTCAATACTGGTTTTCTTTTTGATCTCCTGCAGCTCATTAAAAGTGAGTTCTCTTGCCAGTATCACCCTTTCCAAACCCAGTTTCCCGCAATAATCTGCACCCAGCGAGTTATGATTTCCCATTTGAGTGCTGGCATGAAGCTTGAGCCTGGGAAAATAGTTCTTTGCCAGGTGATAAACACCCAGATCCTGAATTATAATGGCATCAACCTGCAATTTTTCTAAGGTCAATAGCACATCAAATAGCTCAGTTAGTTCGCTGTTTTTGATAATTGTATTTAAAGTAACATAGATTTTTATGTTTTTTGCCCCAGCTTCTTCAACTATTGATCTCAGTTGAGAAACCGTGAAATTGCTGGCACGTTCCCGGGCATTAAAGCGTCTTAATCCCAGATACAGAGCATCTGCTCCTGCTTCCATTGCCGCATAAAAGGCTTCTATATTGCCTGCAGGAACAAGTAATTCAGGTTTTTGCATCAATCCTCACTAACCAGCATCACAATCGCCTGGGCTGTCATACCTGCTTCACTGCCAGATATTCCTAATCCTTCTTCAGTAGTGGCTTTCACGGAGATATTATCTATACTAGTTTGCAGATCAGCAGCCAGATTGGAGCGCATATCATCAATGTACGGTCTTAGTTTGGGACGCTGAGCACAGATAGTTGCATCAAGATTATTTATCTGATATTTGCATTTGATCATAATATCATATACTTTGCGTAATAATATTCTGCTGTCAATATCTTTGAACTCATGGTCATTGTCGGGAAATATCATGCCAATATCACCTTTGGCAAGTGCGCCCAGGATTGCATCAATGATAGCATGGATCAGCACATCAGCATCAGAGTGTCCTGCCAGACCTTTTTCAAAGGGTATTTTTACTCCCCCCAGAAATAAATCCCTGCCAGTTTCCAGCCGATGTACATCATAACCTGTTCCAATTCGATACTTCATAATAGTCTAATCCACTGTAATTGATTTTGATACGTTTTTGGGCACATCAGGATGCACACCATGATCAATAATTCCAATTCTCTTTAGATATTCCATTTTCCTGATACTCATCTTAAGCGCCAGTATCTGCAATACCACACTTGCTGAAAAAGCAGTCATAATAGCATCTCCTGTCCTGGGCAGGGGGATATAACCCCAGCCATAATAACCTGCATCATGAGGATTGGATCTGGCATTTTCCATAAGAGCATCATTTTCTTCTGCGATCACAAAGGTGTCTGCCCCGCGTATCTTATGCGTATTGATCTGTGAAATAGTGAGATTCACATCTCGCAGATCAGGACCAGTGATATAAATAAGCGGATAATCACGGTAAAGACTATCAAATATGTCATGTTCACTATCATAATCTTTGATCAGCAGATTAGCTTCCTCACTCAGATTATAGGGATCAATTCTTTTGAAAAGATAGGATGGGAGATTATTGTTCATCTTGATAACTTCATCCGTCGTAATATTCCTTTTTATAGCTTCACGATATAAATTTTCCAGACGTCTGGTCATTTCCTTGATCAGGGCTTTCACGTTTTTAACGCCATATACGGTATTTTTTCCCAAAATAGTATTTGGTCCATGTTTAAATTCCGAGGCTTCCCCGCCTTCAGTATGGCTAAGTACGGTTTCTCTGATCTTAAGGGCACCTTCCTTGGCAACACCTGTCATCTTAGTTGCCAGGATGTGCATGGACGGTTCAAGATATACCTTACTTGCCACAAATTCGATCTGTTCCTGGGTTGTCTGGATAGTGTCAGCTATCAATTGAGGAATTCTGCTGATAGTACTGAGTCTTTTTTCAATATCCTTTCTGGAAACATCTTTCATAAGTTCCGGGAATTTCTCCAGCTTCATGAAAGCAACTTTGATCGCCAGATAATAAAATAATACGATCTGGTTCATAAAACTCTTTGTGGCTGGAACTGCCATCTCAGGCCCACAGAAAATTGGTATAGAGATATCACTCTTTTCCTGTCCCAGAGTTGAATTGATATTATTTACCAGAACAACCAGCTTAACCTTTTTACCTGACCTTTCCACATCATTAAAGATATCGATCAGATCTTTGGTCTCACCACTCTGTGAAACGCCAATGATCACATCATTATCCCTGAGGCTATAGGAATATTGTCCCCGGTAATCTCCTGGAAGTACTGGTATTATCGCTTGTCTGGCAATATCATTAAAGAAAAGTCCAGCCACTTTTGTAGCATGGAACGATGTACCGCAGGCAATTGTATAAATGCTGCCCTTCTTCTTAATTGTATTCTCCACAAGCTTCAGGAAACTATTAACTTCCTGGTCAAATTCCTGAACGTCAATTTCTTCTGCTATTGAATCAAGCGCTTTTGCCAGTAACTGCTTACGTTTGTCAAAGTCCCTGCCCATCAGTTCCAGAAATACGTTTTTATCTCCGGAAAAGAAATATTTACGGTCAAACTTCTCTTTGAATAGTTCAGCATAGATTTTGGGATACTGCTCAATTGCTCTTTTATAAAAATCTTCTCCCCGGGAAGAATTGATATATTCACTGAAAATCTTCTGCTGATTTTCTAATATATCTTCTTTGGTTATCTGATTTCTTAAATCAGATAATTCATCAAATAACTGAGCATTACGGATAAAATCAAGCATAAAGTGAGAGGTATTTGAGCCACCCTGAAAGAGCTTAACAAGCTTACCAGTAGTTTCCACCTCCGCGTGTATCTCCTGCTCCATAAAATAATTATATTGCGCTTGTAATTCTGTATCCTCTGCCCTCAATCGTGATCTTACCGGTTCCTTTTCTATCGCATCACCTGCTTTGAACATTTCGTCCGGCAGATTGGGTCTTTTTACACGTAGATCCCTGAAAGCATAAGCCTGATATTGATCCTTATGATATTCAATAAATTCACCTTCGCGCATATTTACCAGCATTTTGGTGAATTTAAGTACTGCAGTCAGATCAGATGAAGCCAGACAAAAACTATTGTCATCCCTTTCGCCAATCCCAAAATAGAGACTACTGCCTGCTTTGATGGCATAACTGTATTCCGTGAAAGGATCTACTATCACAGCAGCATAACTGCCTACCATACGCTTAGATGCCAGTACGATTGCTTTTCGAAGACATATCCTTCTAAAATCTATGTCCTGCTGCTTATCAAGAGTATATCTGTTCAATTCATTATCAAAATAATGCTCTATCGTGTGAACAAGCATTTCACCATCATTATCGCTTTCCACGTTATGACCTTCTGATAAGAGGAATTTCTTGAGTTCCTGACAATTCGTGATATTGCCATTATGGGCTCCATACAATTCCTGCTTACAGGTTACCCAGTGTGGTTGCGCATTTTTCTGATTAACGTCTCCAAAGGTTGCCCAGCGTACCTGACCACAAAATATCTGTCCCTGCTCTTCTTCTATTCCCAGGGTCTTCACAAGTATACTTGGTGCTCCCACATCTTTCATCAATCTGATGTTCTTTTTATCATCCTGAAAAACTGCCCCAGTGGAATCATAACCGCGATATTCAAGTGCTCTCAGCAGGATTGATGCCCATTTTCCCAATTCAATAGTTACCTTGCTGGTACTCATCCCCAACACACCGCATCCAATACCGAAAACTGGAACTGGGATTCTAACCTTTAAGTGCTGTAGATCATATCGCTGCATATTATTCTCCTCAGATATATAAAGATACCCGATGCATACACATCGGGTACTTCTTATCAATTAGCTGCCTGTATTGTCAATTAATATCAGGCTCTATTTGGTTTATTATTTCTTACCGGACGCCGATTATTGCGAGATTGTGAAGTATTGGGTATTGGTTTTTTACCAACCACAGAAACTACCACTCGCTTTGCTTCACCGCGACCGATGGTCATGGTCTGCAACTTTGGTTCTTTTTCAATATGCTGATGAATGATTTTCCTTCTGGTTGCATTCATTGGCTCAAATGTATAGCTCCGCTCCGTCTTTTTAACCCGTTCACAAACAACCTTCATTTTCTCTATTAACTGCTGATTCTTACGTTCACGATAACCATCAACATCCATATCAAGATGCATTGATTTTCGCTCCTGCTTATTGATCATTTGATTTACGAGATGCTGAAGTGCATCCAATATTCTGGCTTCTTTACCAATTAAAAATCCTGCTTCCTTTACTCCGCAAACTTCCACATAAAAAGTATTGCTCTTTTCCTCTACTTTTACACTCTCAAAATCTACATTCATCTGTTTAAGAACTCCCATAGTGTAATTCTTAATTGAATCACAGATATCTGAAAGCACAAATTTGATCACGGTCGGCTGAGATGAAAATAGTCCCAGAAAACCTTTCTTCCCTTCATCTACTACCTCGAATTTGAAATCTTCCAGTTGAAGATTAAATTCCTTCATAAATCCACTGATTACTGCTGACGTGGACTTTCCTTCTCGTTGAATTGTCTTCATAAATTTTTCCCTTATTAACTAAATTTTCTGCGTATTGTCCGTTGCTGTAACATTGACATTATGTTGAATACTGTCCAGTAAAGTACAAGTCCTGATGGAAATGACTTAAATAAAAAGAACATCATCAAAGGCATAACATACATCATCATTTTCTGACTTTGCAATTGTGCCTTCTGCTGATCACTCATCTCTGCTAATACTGATTTCTTGGGCTGCATCATATATTGCTGCAAAAACATGAATATTGCCATTAAAATCGGCAGGATCAGATACGGGTCAGGTTCTGAGAGGTCTTTTAACCAGAGAAATCCAGCTTGACGCAAGTCAATGGAATATCTGATCACAGGATATAGGGCAAAAAAGACCGGCATCTGGAATAATACAGGTAAACACCCTCCCAGTGGACTTACTCCATGTTCCTTGTATATCTTCTGCATTTCCTTATTCATTTTTTGAGGATCACTTTTGTACTGTTCGCGCAATACTGATATTTGCGGTTGGATCTTCTGCATTTTTGTACTGCTTTCAAAACTCTTATGAGTGAGTGGATAAAGAATAATCTTTATCAGAATTGAAAACACTATTAAACACAGACCAAAATTAGGTATCACCTTATGGAACTGCTTGAACACCCAACTGAATAATCTACTGATCGGTTTGATAAATCCCTGACCAAAGAATATCCCGTTGCCCGCATAATATGCCGAACCAAATCCTTCACCCATTGCATCCATTTTATCAGCTATAACCGGTCCCAAATAAATTTCATAATGTGACTCAAGTACCGGCTTAGGACTTCTGCCATACATTCTGAATGCTGGTGAATCGTTATTGTTATAAGCAAACACATGAAATAAACTACTCAATTCATCTTTCATGATCCCGATAACAAAGAACTTTGACCGCATTGCAGCCCAGTCAATTTTGCCATTTACTTCCTGATTCTTGCTCAGTTTCTGTAAAGTAAGCCGTTCTATCTTGTTATCTACTTCAAAGATCAATTGATAATTCTGCTTCTTGCGCTTAAGATATCGCTCAGTATCTGCAATGCCATCATCGAACTTAAAAACATAATCAAATTGTTCCTGATTGCTCGATACTGATAATCCCATCTCCATCCGATAATCATCTTTCAACCTGAATGTTTTTTGGATTGTGCCAAAACTTCCACTGCCGGTGAAAGTCACTGTTGACTTATCCTGCTTATCCCAATCATACATTTGAGGAACACCACTAAGCTGATTTCCTGTCAGATCGGCATAATCTATCCCCATAAGATTACCATTTTCTCTTAACATCTCTACGCGGGTTTCCTTATCTTGAAGAAAATAATCCTTAAGCTCAATAGAATTTATCACTGCACCCTTATTAGAAAAACTTATCCTGACCTTCTCATTCTCAAGAATTATTGATTCATTAAGGTCAATATCAGATTCGATTTCTTCCTGCAGATTCGTTTCTTCCAGAGGGGCTGGCTGGGTGGGATTATAGTCATCAGGTAATACTGGCTGAGATGCATTCTCAACTTCTGGCTGCGCTGGACTTGCTGACTCAATTCCTCGCTGTGCAGCTGCACTTGATGGCTTCCAAATAAATTCACTGCTTATCCAGAATACTGCTAGTATCAGGATAAAAGCCCATATTGTTCTCTTGTCCATTAATTCACTCCTGATCAGTTATTGCAGATCAGGGAAGCGGATCATAACCTCCGGGATGAAATGGGTGACATCGCAAAATTCGGCTGGTCGATAAATATAATGCCTTCAAAAAATTATATTTCTGAAATGCCTGCTGTGAATAAACACTACATGTTGGCTCGTAACGGCAACTCGAAGGTAATATCGGTGATATATATCGACGATATATTCTGATTATACCAATCATCAACTCATTTAAAAATTTCATTCTTCGAATGCCTGTAAATTCCTGCCTAAATCCTTTGATATTCCTGCCCAATCAGATGTTCCAGATGATTCCTTTGCTATGATTACCAGTTTCCCGAGGGGCAATTGCTCGGGATGTTCCCTTAGATAAGCTCTCACTCGACGCTTCACTTTGTTACGCCATACCGCTTTTCCCACTTTTCTGCTTACTACTATTCCTACCGCTCTCTCTTCACTGTCTTCTGTTTTTCGCCTAAGAAAAAGAAAGAGAGTTCCATGACGTCGTTCATGTTTTGCATACACCTCATGGTACTCTCTTGTCGATCTTATAAAGCGCATTAATCGCTTACAGTTAAACGTGTTCTTCCTTTTGCACGACGACGAGACAATATCTTTCTGCCGCTCTTCGTTGCCATTCTGGCGCGGAAACCATGCTTATTCACTCGTTTTCTGTTATGTGGCTGATAAGTTCTCTTCATGCCATCTCCTTCTGTCTTTTCTATCTTCTTTTTCTGCTAATTACCTATAAACTATGAAGTTGTAAATTCCTTAGCCTATCTCTCTCTGTCAAGCTATATTTTTCAGCTAATAACGGATTATCGTCTGATTACGCTCAGCACCTACGGAGATATATTTTATCTTGATCGAGAGAAGGTTCTCAATTGTCTCAACATAATTTCTTGCCTGCTCTGGCAAATCACTGTAATTAAGTATTTTGGATATATCCTCATCCCAGCCCGGCAATTCCAGATATTCGGCTTCTAATTCCTCAAATTCTGAAACATGAGCTGGAAATTCTGTTACTCTATTTCCATTTATTCTATAAGCAACGCAGATATTCAGAGTCTTAAACCCGCTTAAGACATCTAATAATGTTAATGCTCCGCTGGTTACACCATTTAAAATTACTGAATATCTGGAACTTACAGCATCAAACCAGCCACAACGTCTGGGTCTGCCGGTAGTTGCTCCATATTCATTTCCGCGTTTCCTGATCAATTCTCCGATTTCATTATTAAGTTCTGTGGGAAATGGTCCCTCTCCCACTCTCGTATAATAACTCTTGAAAACACCAATAATATCATCAATTGAGCCTGGGCTGATCCCGCTGCCAGCAGAAATACCACCAGCGGATACATGCGAAGAAGTCACATAAGGGTAAGTACCAAATGTCACATCCAAAAGCGTTCCTTGAGCACCTTCAAACAATATATTTTGATTATCTTCCTGAGCTTTGGCAAGCATATAAGGTATTTGAGTAATATAGGGTTTCAATTTCTCTGCTGCTTCCAGCAATTCCACCTTCATCGCCTCTGCTTCCTCTTCATCTATATTATGAAATATTGCCAGTGAAAGTAATCTTTGCTCCAGGTAATCCGGATGTAATAGATCAGCGAACCTGATTCCCACTCTCGAAATTGCATCTGCATAACCAGGTCCAATCCCCTTACCAGTTGTGCCAATTTTTGCTGAACCCAGTTTCTTTTCTCCCTGATTATCAAGCTGTCTGTGCCATTTAAGGATTACTGCTGCCCTGGGATCAATAAAAAACCTGCCCTTAAATTCAATACCTTCCACTTCCAGTTCAGACATCTCTGCAAGTAGTTCAAGTGGGTCGACCACCACTCCACTACCAATAACACACTTCTTACCCGGATACAATATCCCCGATGGGATCAAGTGTAATACGAATTTCCTACCATCGTGTTTGATTGTATGGCCTGCATTACTACCCCCCTGAAACCTGACCACAATATCTGCTGATTCTGCCAGAAAATCAACCATCTTAGCTTTTGCCTCATCGCCATACATACAACCTAAAACTGCTTTTACGCTCATTTAATGTCGCTCCTTTCACGCTTTTTAGGGAAACTCGTTTTTACACACTCGAATTTCCTGAAAGACTTTTTTAGCTGCCCCATATTTGTCAAAATAATTCTTTATATGATTTTTTCCCCTGATCATTGCACCAGGGCAAACTCCGTCTCATCTGTGCCCGTATCAATCTTCCAGCTCAAATTAAATATTCTCAAAGATACTCCAGGATTGAATCCTTCATGACTTATAATTTTATTCTGCTCACGATTATGGCTCAGGAAATCAGGGATAACTTTTGAGAATTTGATCTCAAGCTGACTAAGCTCCTTCACCAAAGGGTCATCCTGATACGGTTCTGATGGATCCCAGTCCTTCTTTCTCAATTCCTGGCTGAGCTGGATCATCATTCCCTTGATAAATGGTGCAATACTCACTTCAACTATTGTTTTTTCCTTATCTTCACTGCCTATCAGATCACTACTTACCGAAATCCCAGCCTGGATATTACCTCCAGAGATCTCACTACCCACAGCCCCCTTCACATTACCATTACAAAAAACCTCACAATTTTGCAGTTTCTCCCGAAATTCCAGATCGCCTTTGCAGATCAATAGCGAATCCTCACAGCTCTCTGCCAGTAAATTTCCTGCTACAACCACTCCTTTTGCACTGCAATCCTCTATCTTGCCTGCCACATTTAGATTACCATTCACCACCAGATCGCTCTTAAATATGCTCCCTTCCAAAGTAAGGCTCGTTTTCACTTCATAGCCGGTCTCCACGATATCCTGCTGCAGGAAAATATTATCAATAATACTGATCTTCTTCCCATTTTCAACCAGCGCATAGCCATCACAAATGGCAACTATCAGATTCCGACGCGTATCAAAATCTACGTTCTCACCCAAAAATGTGTCCAGAAAGTTCTTATCCGCTGCCAGGTCTCTTATCTTTCGGTCAAATATATTCTTGCTCTGCACAGCTCCTGTACCTGTAGATACTTTTGCAAGTTTCTCTCCTGCTGTGATGAAGCGAACCCGTGAAAGATCATTTAAGGAATATAACCGTTGGGACAATAAACAGTCTAAAGGTTCCACCAGTATTTCTACTTCAGGTTCAAAGGATGTGTCATCAGCTATGGCTACCGGAAAATATACTCCTGGCTCTCGCTTTATTCCCTTTGCTTCTGCATCTGCACGGGCATTCTCAAATCCATATTTGATCTCTGCCTCTGCCAGCAAGTCAGCTATTGCCTTCTCACTCACAAGAGAAGCATCTTCCTCTATCCGCAGTTCCGCCAGATTTCCATCAGCCGATACACGTAAGATAATCTTACCGTCTTCTGTCTTAAAAGTTTCTTTCTTCATCGTTTTTGTCCCGCCTGTTTACGATTAATTTCTGCTTATTAAAAATTTCTCCATAACCTGCTTAGAGTCAAGTAATTATTTTCAAAGGCTGTCCCCTTTTCCAGTACCTTAAAAAATCCATGAAGATTATCTCCCAGAAAATATACTATAAAAAGCAATACAAGTCCATTCATTATGATCAGAAATACGGTGCTGAAAATATAACCACTTTTTACAATATCGGTCTGCTGATATGAAAATTGCTGCACCAGGGTAATAATAAAAAATAAGTATGAAATAACTATCAGATGATCAAAATATACCTGATATCGCTGGTCAATAAATAATGATATTATCATAAATAGTGCCGTATAAAGTGGAAAGAAATACGGACTTAAACTCGTCAGCCAGTTGCTGTTTCCCTTATAGCTTACTGCTCCTCCATTCTTAGTGGCATTAAAACTCTCTATCCGATTGAAGGTTATTAAGGCAAATATCAGATGCGTTAGCTCATGGGCAAATGTCTCCCAAAAATCCATCCATTTATAGAGAATTGATAGATATAAGATCACAAATATCACTCCCGAAATGAGCACATTTATATAATCACTGAAATTCAACTCACTGAAAATAGTTTTATATTGACCGATAATATTTATAAAGAAAATAATTAAGAATAATAAAAGCACATATTTGAATATCCGCCCCACAACCTGCATATTATCTCCCGTTTCATTCTTAAGATGATATTAACTGCATTCAGTCTCACCCGTCAAGATAATCTGCTTCATCAAAAACCTATAGGTCATATAAGTCCTATATCTCCTATAAATTTCCCCAAAAATCATAGAATTCTCAGCAGAACTACTGTACTATTCCCATCCTTAAGGAGAAACAACAAAGCACTATCTAACAAAAAAATGTCACTACGTGCTTTGTTGTTCATCCTATTTTCTGTTCTAAAGGCTGAGGGAAATTGTATTTTTTCTTAAATTGCTGTTATGAAGGGATTTGTGAGTTGCCTTGTCGATGATTATATTTAATTTCTGCTATTTTGGCACATTATGCGTGAGTTGATCATCAAATGCGTCTTTTTCGCTAAAAATATCTTATTTTCATCTTTTT
>Ga0075121_1000228_pt1 | contig 39471 bp, 59 predicted proteins | sample AntAceMetag02UKG_FD_69793 | JGI IMG/M metagenome (GOLD analysis project Ga0075121, IMG submission 69793) | Saline lake microbial communities from Ace Lake, Antarctica - Antarctic Ace Lake Metagenome 02UKG | ecosystem: Environmental > Aquatic > Non-marine Saline and Alkaline > Saline | place... | reverse complement strand
TCCGTCGTATCCGTAGACATAATACATAGGGTCGTCTGTGCTATTGTCTGCTGCTGCGTTTACGCTTGGCAAATAAGCAAGGTTTTTAGTCATCCATACTTGTGTTCCTATTCTTACACAAGGATAAACTGTGCCATCTCTTGGGTCTGTGAAGTCAGAAGTGTCATCAGTATCTCGCAGGCAGCGAACAGAAAAGCCGCGCCCCTTACCGAACGCACTGCGGTAGACAGTAGAGTAGGTCGAGTAAATGTACCGCCTCCAAGCGAGAGTGGACGAAGACTCAGTAGAAGACCAAAGGTGCAGGTAGGAACCTAGATTGTAGAAGGAACCATTAGTAGTGCGGTTGCCAGGTAATTTTGCGGCAAAACCAACTAAGTCATTACCAGCTCCAACTCCTGAGCCGACACCAACTGCCTTAAGCGATTTACCAACACCATAAGTTCCGCCGTTGTTCGTGCCACTATCATCAGCACACCTTTGCCAACCAGAAACATTTAAGTCGCAAGCGTATTGGGGATTATTACCGCCTCTCCAAGTATGAGCAGTAGTTCCACCAATTCCAAGAGTAGATTTATATATTATTTTATCTCCTTCTTCTTTTCCACCTATTAAGATAGGAGAAATAACAGTTTCAGCTTTTATATCACCAGCTACTTCTAACCTTTCTGTTGGATTAATTGTCCCGATACCGACGTTGCCTGTTGTAGATACATCCCCACCAGTATCATCAAAAAGCCATTTATTAGTAGTTGCTCCTACTGTATCGCCATCTCCGACTATAATACCACCAGTTGTCAGGGCTTGGTTGGTAGTAGCTCCTAAATCTGATACGTTATCAAGTGTTTGTGCTTCCGTAGCATCAAAAGTGATAGTATCTGCACTTTCAGTGATAGTCATTATGCCTGTGTCAGAGAAAGTGATAGCCGTACCTGCTGTCACTTCTGCATCAGGAGTAGTTATAGTATTAAGCCTATCTGTTACTACGAAGTCTATATCCCCAGTGCCATCTTGATAGTCTACGCTTATTAGGGTTTCTGTACCACCTAGCATACCACCCACATAATCTTCAACCTCTTCTTCTGTAAGCTGTGGTGTCGGGACTTCGTTCTCCCAGTAACCACTTGCATTATTGTATTGGATTATATCATTATCGGCAGGGCTACTTATATCAAAGTCAGTAAGGTCAGATGTATCTATTGTGTCTGGGGCATAGAGACCAGTAGCGCCCATAATAAGGATTTCTCCTTCTGAAGCCTCATCTGTTCCTTCTACATCTGTTAAACGTCTAGTATCAATGCCCTCCCAACCACTATCAGCGAATGAGGGGATAGTATAAGCCAATAACAGTGAAAGGGCAATTATAGTTAGAGTTACTTTATTTCGCATTTTTCCTCGATTCCTTTAATCTCTTATCAAGTCTTCTTATGTCTATCCTTAGCTTATTTCTTTCCTTAGCTATCTTATCAAGTTCGGCCTTATTCTCATTAGACATTTCTTTTGCTGTAAGCTTAGACACCCTGGCTTCTTCTTTGTCTTTAGATATTTCTTCCTTTTCTTTTTCTATATCAATCTTAGACTGTATAATATGGGCAAGTCCTGTTTCTATTCTATGCTTATCCTTTAATAAACCAGAAGCTACATCATCGAGTCTTTCTTTCTTATCCTTTAAAACCTCGCCGTCCTTCTCAAGTTTCTTTACCAGCGCTTGTGCTCCAGTAATTCTCATATCAAGGTTAGCTCGCCTTGCTTTTAATTCTTTTCCCTCTGAACTTAGAAAGCTTTTAGTGATACCCAATAAATGGTCTTTTTCTTTAACTTGTTTGGTAAGTTCTGTATATTTGCGAAATAAGCTCTTTACTGTGTCGTTCTTATCTTTATAGACTTTTATATTCTTATTAAGCTGGAACAGTTTTTGTTTATGCTCTTTTTTTATCTTATCCCTTGTTTCTATGTAATATGCCTTTTCATCCTGTATCTTGCTCGCCTGGCCCTGTGCCTTCTTCTTAATTTCCTTTGCTTCGAGATAGGCCTGTTTCAATGCTACCCTAATTTGTGTATTCTTTAGACCAATTTCTCTGCGTTCTTTTTTTATATCTTCGGCTTGCTTTATGTTGTTGTCTATAAGCTCAGTCAATTCCTTTCGGTATTTCAAGACATCTGTTAAATCTTTTGCTCTAAGCTTGAGTATATTAGCATGAGCTCCTTCCCTGGGAACCCTCTCAGCATGAAAATCCCTGAAATCTGGGACATGTCTATCTACCTTGTTTATAATCGCTAGCTGTGAATTAACATAGCTTTTCTGGCCATCAAGAGCCCTTTGTTCTTTTTCTAGCTTTCTTGACCATTCAAGATTAGCCCTTGTTAGTTTCTTAAGCTCTCCGAGTTGTGAAATAAGTTCTTTATCCATAGTGTTCTTTCAGCCCCACTATATTGTTATATAGCAGGGCGCAAGATTAACTTGATATTTTTCCTACTTCTATAGCAAGCGTTGTTGTCGCATCGTTTCCCACGCCGCCTGTTATCTTTAACCTTAGATAAGGCATCGCTATCGGATTTATTGATTCACAATGAGCATTTTCATCATCTAAAGCTGCTATTACAGCCGACATTGATTCTGGGACTACCCAATCGGTATCAACAGCGCCTTCAGTAGTGGGTAGTTTATAAGACTGTTCAATCTCAATCTTTATATTTACTGTTCCTTCGCTGGTAGCTTTATACCATATAGCAAAAAACTCACCACGTTTTAGATTGATAGACTTGGTATAAATTACAGCAGTTGGGGCTACAGCTATTACCTTTGAATCAGTAGATAGTGTAACTGGTATAATTTCTGGGCCGAAATACATTTTGTCTCCTTTCTAAATATTGAGGAACGGATTGCTCCGCTCCCCAATAGATTTTACTTATTCAGCCGAAGCTGATGTTACTGTTTCCCAATCTGCATTTGCTCCATTGTCTGCTACCTGGGTGAATATTGTTCCACCAGCACCAAAATAAACAGAACCCACTGCGTCATAGGCTCCAACTTCGCCATAAACACCATTCTCTGATGTCTGCGCTCCAACAAATAACTTAGAGCCATTAGAGAAAACTATCTGTGCTTGGTTAATAGCAGCGGCAGTCATATTGATACCGTCATTCATGCTATCTGTTGAAGCTGAACCAGAATAAGTAGATGCTATTGTAATAGCACTGTCAATACCCGTGCCTGTTGAACTATTACAATTCATAACTACAATATCTTCAGCTGCTGTGTTATAAGCTGCTTGTCTAGTGTAAGTTATTTCAGCACCAATCATAGTGCTCGTTACCTGGTTGTTAGCCTTAGTTGATATTTTTGCACCTATGGCACTGCCAACTATGCCACCAGCATTTTTATTATATGCTGTAAGTGTTCCACCAACTAAATTTGATATAGCGCCAGTTGCATCATTTGATGCCTGAGCGGATATACCTTGTAGAGTATTGCCCGAGGTATTCCCATCAGCTGTGTTTTTAACATCAATCATAATACCGGCATCATTCTGGTCTCCAACAGTTGTGTCAACAGACCTTACTAAATCAACATAGATACCTCTTGTATTACCCTGTGTGCTTGTTCCTGTCAAATCACCTGTAACATTAAGGTAATACTCGTAACCCGTTATAGCGTCTCTTTCGCCTGTTAGCACCATCTTGCCAGTAGTAGCTAAGTCAGTTACATACAAGTTTGCCACCGGATAACTTGCGCTACCTATGTCATAAGTCGACGTAGGCAGTAAATCTCCATCGTTCTCTACTCTCCAGCGGTTATTACCCAGTGAATCTTCGTCATGTATATCAGCACCAGCACCAAGGGCGACAGAGACACTAAGAAACATCGCTAAGAGCGTTAATAGAAAAATCCTCTTCATCTTATCCTCCTATTCCTTTCTTATTGTTGCGATTCCTTTGCCATCCCAGCCCACTAGCCTACCTTCTTCCTGTAGCTTCATAAGCTCTGGTTTAGTAACCGCTATTTTAACAAACTCTTCTTTTATTGCTTTCGGCATCTTAGGAAGACTTGCCTCGAGTTTTTCAATACCACTCAATATGTCTTCAGATACCTTTCTTTTAACCATCATAGCCTCCTAGGTAATACTTGTAGAAAATCCAGCTTTGGACAAAAATTTCTTTTCGTTCTTGCTCTTTTTAGCGTTTATCTTATCCTCAGCATCCATCTTGAATCGCTTAATACACATCGGGCACATCCATTTGCCATTATAGAGCTCTAGCTCATAGCCATTGCCATCCGTGTCGCGAGTAGGAGCATCGGCCCCGCCTACATCAGTAGAATCGGGGCCAGCGCCTCCACATACTGGACATTTTCCAAATACTATTCTAGGAAACATGTTTTACCTCTTAATCAGATTAGTAAAGCTTAATCTGATGTTCCTCCGCCGCGTGACCATGTTCTCCAGTTCTTAAGCAAGATACCTATCCTAATATCAATAGATGCCTTGTAAGACCTATTAACCTCGTCCCTGAAAAACCTAATTTCGGGAGCCTGTCTTTCGTGGAACTGGAAATCACTTGAACGAGCCTTGCCTATATAGAAAGGCGAAGACGTGTCATTAAGATAATCCCAATCTATGATATTTTTGATGATACCATAGTAAGGGTTAATGTCGTTCAATGTTGAATTTGGAACACCCTGGGTCTTAGGCGTGAAAAAGATTCTTTCAGCTGTAAACCTGTCTGCGCCAGCCTGTACTAGAATGGAATCGCAAGGGTTTTGAACAATTATGTCTCTCTCATCCCTGTTGTTAGTTGCAACATGCAGGTTATAAAGAGTTTCAAAGTTCTCCGGATTCAACGTCAACGAAGCGATTGAATTGTAGTATGTTCCACCATTCTTTGTTGCGCGTGTGTTGCCTGTCAAGTTGAATAATGGTTCAGAATCATACATCATATCACCAGAGGAATCAGTCTGGCCTGTGTGGGTTCCATTGAATACCCATTCACCGAGAAGGTCTCCACCCTTGTTAAAAACGAGTGCGCCTAGTGTTTCTTTTGCTACCCTGACCTGCTTGCCCCATGTTCCGGCAAGTTCCTTTAAAAGATTACCAAGCTTCACTGTATCTTCTACAGCTTCTTTTGACAGAGTTAAGCCATCAGAATAGGTGTGATACTTTACCAGAAATTCCCAGCCCTGAACTGGCGCGCGGAAGTTAATATCCTGGTTCTCTACTGTATGACGGACAAGGCCAGAAGCCCCGAGTAACTGCGTGACTTTATCACCAGAACCCTTTACGCCTGTTTTCACAGAGTAAACTTTGTCATACTTGGTTTCTATTTCCTTGTATGTCTCTCTTTCAGCCTTATACATATCTTTCGTGTATAATGCTAATTGGTCTTTTTTTAGTCCCGACATTTTTGCCTTTCTTGTGTCTTGCTAAAATGTTGTATCCAATCTATTCTTTTAAAGCCTGTCTTTGCATGACAACTTGCACACAAAGTCAATAAATTAGATGGGTCACTGTTTAGGGTGTTATAATCTATGTGATGACATTGAATTTTATTCTTTGTCGCCTTAGATTTTTTATCCCTACACTTAACCCCACATTCTTGGCAAGTCCACTTATCTCGCTTATAAATAATTTTTCTTAAATCATTCCAAAAATATGGATATTCATTTCCACTTATAAAGAATGACTTGCGAGGACGTTTTACCCCTCTTGATTTCTTTGTTTCTTGTTTTCTTTTTTTCTTTTTTTTAAACACTACTTTCTTCTGTGCTTCTCTTCTTGCCATTGTCCATGGTTTTCCTTTACTAGACAATGTCTTCTTAGGAAGAGCCTTAATCTTAAGGGCTATTCTTCTTTTAGTTTCATCGGAATGGTGTTTCCCTTTAAACGGATGTTTAATCTTTATTCTAGCTTTAGCTGCAACACTCATCTTACTGAGAGTGACTTCAGAAAAAACTCCCGTTTTTCCTTTATTCCAATGGGTGTAACCCTTCTTAAAATGGGTTCTACCAGTATTCCTTTGTTCACCCTTTACATTATATGGCATCTTTTCTCCCATTATACTACTAATACTACTACCTTATGCGCCTACTGCTAACTGATGCTGTGCATTTGAATTTATCATAACATCCAAATAGCCATCAGCTGCCGATACGGTAGTTCCTGTTGCTGCTTTTCCACCAACGATTATAATGCTGTTGTTGGATACTGCATTAGGGTCTGCATACTGCACTCCACCTGAAACCTTAAGGTCGCAAGTTTCCCCGAGTAGAGCTTCTGAATAATTTACGGAATAAGTGTCATTGTCGTAAATCAATGGAATCCTATAAACAGCTGAAGGGTCAATTATCATGTTAGTTACCTGGTTTGATGTAGATGAGTCATCTCCACCAAATTCTAACCAACCAAATAAATCGTCCGTGGTATCAGCTATTTCCATCGCACCTGTAGAGGTGTTTCTAGTTGCAAAGCGACCACTCTGCATCTTTATAGCTTCCGCGTCCGTAATACTAACAGGCACAGCTGTTTTGTGGTCTCCGTTTATACATCCATATTTTAACTCAGCCATTACTTTCCTCCTTCATTTTTGATACGTTCCTTTATATCGTCTTCGTATACATCAATATACGCTTGTAGTTTTGCTTTTTCGTCCATCTCCTGTCCTTCAAACATCTGCATCGCCCTTTCTTTATCAGCGTGATTAAGCTTATCCATTAAGGATGATGTTTCTACTTTCTTGACAGGTGTCTTTGTCTCGGGAAGCACTACCTTTTCGCCAAGGATTTTCTTGTTCTCCTGCCCCCGCTTAAATCCGCGCTCTTCTGCGTCTTTAATTTGAGCATTGAAAGTCTTATTCAACTTATCGAACCTTATTCCCTTAACGTTAAGCAATACCTCATCGACATCAAAGTTTTCCTGAGCGATGAACTCGTCAGGCATGTTATCGAGGATGTCCTTTAATTCACCTGCAAAAGGCTTATCTCCGATAGGCAAGTCTTTAACTAAGGCTACCCTTTTCTCTTTAGCCATTCCCTTAATCTTATCCGCGCCTTCTCTGCGCGCTTCCTTAAAGGATTCCCTCCAAGCCGTAATCATTTTATCAGCTACATGCTGAAGAACTGTCTCGTCCTCCATACCAGCAGCTAGCTTGGGGTTGTTTTTGCGATATAACTCTACCGCTGTCTCTGCGTCCATGACATTACCCTTAATCTTAATCTTTCCTGCATCAAGGGCTTTAAGAACATCATCAGTGGTCGGTTCTTTCACAGGCTGTGGGGGTGGCGTAGCTTTAATCTTCTTGAGCTCATCTTGAGTCTTAGCATTTAACCGCTGAATGTGCAGGTTGACCTTTGCTAATTTCTTCGGGTCATCTCCATACTTCTTTGAGATACGACCAATGCTCTCAAGCTCGCTTCGCGCCTCATCCTCTGAAACCGTGTTCTCCGCTGAATATGCTTTTACGTCCTCATCAGAGACTTTAATTTCCTCTTCTGGCTTTGGTTCTTCCTTGGGCTTAGGTTCTTCCTTCGGCTCTTCCTTAGGTTTCGGTTCCTCTTTAGGCTTTTCCTCTTTCGGCTTCTCCTCTATAGGTTTCTCCGGCTCCTTCGGCTCTTCCTTAGGCTTCTCCTCTTCCTTAGGTTCTTCCTCGCCTTCTTCGACCTTTTCAGGTTCTTCTTTCACTACCTCCTCTTTTATAACCTCTGCGCTCTCCGGTTCAGGCTCCCTACCCTCTTCTTTGGCTATTTCCGCTAATGCTTCTGCTCTTACCTTAGCTTCTTCAGCTTCATTAAGGTTTTGTCCTGTTTCCGGTACTTCTGCTACTTCTACTGGCGTTTTGGGTTTATCCATAACAGCCCTCCTTTCTTGCGAGCCTATAAGGGTATCGCATTTATGTAAGCAGTGCCTTACTCCCTGTAAGGGTAACTACTTTTAATACTGGGACTTTGTAACCTCTATAATAAAAAACCCATACCGATATTATCAGTATGGGAATCAAGTTCCTCGTTTTATATATTATGTTAGGGGCTGGTAAGCAGGTATAATGGCCGACTTACTGTAGGTTTGTGGTCACAATACATGGGGTCTGACACACAACCACCCCACAACCCCCGTTATTCTAGGCTATTACTAGCTCATTTAATTTAAAACTATTCAACTTCTTACATCTAGGACATTTAATCTCTATCCTAAAATCTGAGTATATATGAACTGCCTTTATTTCCTTATCACATCCACCGCCTTTGAACAATAGTCTCTTACAATCTTTACATTCAAAGCGATTCATTTACTTGCTCCTGTCTCTTGTTCCACGACTCTATAACCACATGAAGTGCAAATATAAGTTGTTATTGTTTCTTTCTTTCCGTTGTCATCCTTAGTTGTCTTCTTGCTTTTATTTATGTCACAGCTTAGACAACGATGACATTCGGTCATATTGAATAATATTTTATAAACGGAACAGTAAAACCTTTCCATTTATTCCATTTATTTCCAAACAATTCAAAACTTCTTATTCTGAACCAAGGCCAATCCTTAGAAATCTCCTTGACTATTCCTGTGTGAACATGTATATAACACAATCCCTTAATATGAAGACCATAGCAATCTAATCCTGCTATGTAACAAGCGTGAGAAAAATATCCCCACCAGGAGTATAATTCTATGTTCCTCACTGTTTTTCCCCTAGTATCGGTGTCCCGTTCTGAAGCTTTCGCGCTATAACGCGCTTCACTGCCTCAGTAGCAATCTTCTCAACCTTCATAACAACTGTTCGCTCTATTCCGAATCTATGGGCTATCTGTCTTGCAGAGATACCATTTGTCCTTAAATACATAAGAGCCTTTAATATCTCGGCCATCTCTTTACTTGACGCATTGAACGGTAACTTTTTCTTTAAGTCAAAGTCCAAATCACCAAGAAGTGATATAGCGTAATTAAGAAACTTTATCCTTGACCTAGGGTCAGCCGTAGTTATCTTAGCCTTAGACATCTCTTTCTTTGTGGCTTCCTCAATCCTCGGCGCTTCAACCCTGAGCTTATTTATAGCTTCGTTAATGCTTAAGGGCTTGTTTTTATCTCTATCGTTATCTGCCATTTCTCTTCCTACGATTCTTTCCACGCCTCTTGTGTGTTGGTCTCTTTCCTGTAACTAGACATCTCTTTCTACGCACTCCTGCTGGCATTTTCCCCTCCCTTTACTTTTTCCCTTTTGATAGATTCAACTATCTCCATTAAGGGAATAAGCTGATTCAGACACGACCTTGTGAAAAAGCCATCTCTCACTGGGTCTGGGTCAGTATGAGTAAGCATTACATCTATTATTCTATCCTTCATTGCCTCAACGCCTTCTACGTATCGTAGGAAGTTTTTATCTGCTAGGCATCTACCGGCCAATACAGCTAGGTCTTTTATATCCTTCTGTATATGAGCCTTCTCTTTCTCAATCTTTCTTCTCTTTGCTTCTGGGTTTCTAAAGAACTCTAATCCCCTCATGTATCCCCCTTTTTATTTTGCGCCTCGACCCCACATGTAATAACGAAAACTCAATCTATGCCACGAATATGTTACAAACCACACAATACATAGGAGTGCAAATACTATTAACCAGAATATACAACCTATTATTTCCCCCATCAGTCTCATTACTGAGTGTTCTCCTTAGCTGGCTGTGTCGCGCTCAATGCCATTAACTCATTCATCATCGGTATAAACTCTACGGCCTTAAATTCCGCAGGTATCCCTGTCATCTCCTGTTGGCTCTTCTTACCCATTAAGTATTTCTGTAGGGCCATGAGTGCCATCTTTGCCTGGCCCTTCTTGAACTCGGCCAGCGGTGGGAGTATAGTATCAACCATATTCCTCCACTTTGGCGACCAACCCTTTATTATGTTCTTAAGCATAATATACACTGACTCAGGGTTCCTGGCTATCAATGGTTCCTGTCTTGCTATCTGATATAGTGCTACATCTTCTCTCTTCTCATTTAATTTCTCAAAGTTGAACGTGTATGCCTGGGCCTGAATATTTGTTCTAGCAGACATCGCGCTTCGTTCCAGGGTTGCAAACGGATTTTTACCTACTACTCTTTCAGGCCTTATCTTATACTTCCGGCCTTCCTTGGACATCTGGAAATACATGTTCAATATAACGTATCCAAGTTCATTGAACGATGGTAGCATCGCAAATATATAGTTTTTTATGTTTATACCTGACTGCTGTAAGAGCGCTATGGTCTTGTTTCCCGGGGCCCTTGGGTCTAATGGGTCTGGCCTACCTGTTGCACTGGCCGTTGATACGCCTGTTACATCATCATCATTCTGTAACAAGACCTGAAACAAGCCTAACATGCCATTTATATCAAAAGGCTTCATATACTTCTGTAGGAAATCTATCTTCTCACCCTTCTTTAACTCTATAGGGATGCCGTGCATGAACTCTTTATTCAAGAATTGAGATGCAACCGGTGAACCCTCTTGGACTATGGGCGTGACTACATTTGTCTGATACGCGCCTTCAAGCGTGAAATTCAATATAAAGGATTCAGCGATATGGTTATCTGTTAAATCCTCACCCATGCCAGGCTGTAACCATCCATCCCACTTGTCATTGATAAAGAATGGAATGTAATAAGTGTCTATAAGGTAATAAGGATAATTGATAGCGCCTAACACCATCTTTCTTTCATCAGCTATCCATACAACTATTCTCTGTTCGTCCTCATCGTCCTCATTCATCTTGAAGTAATATACACACTCGAGTATCTTATACATCTCATGGTCATACTTATCTTTCTTGGTTGTATCGCCTTCGCTTACCTGCGCCAGCTTATCTATGTCCTCGAAATGTCCTGCCTTCTCCTCCCTCTTTAAATCCCACCAACTCATCTCGCTTTCTTCTATAACTAATCTCGTAATCTTCAGGCCTTCAATACCCGGTGTTGATAACCTGACTTTAAGATTCTTAGGGTTTACTGATTTGAAGAACGGGTCATTATATGTAGTGTCTTCATATTCAGCTATGATTGATATTTTCTTTCCTTCAGTAAGTTTCTTAACGAATCCCTTGTATCTAGTCTCTGCATCCGGATAGTTGTCAAGGAAATCTTTAAGCCCTTGATTAACAAGCTCAACCCCGGGAGGCACTGGGCCATGCTTTTCTGCCTCATATACTGTGCCATTGGGTAGCTTAAGAATGCTTCCATCATATTCCTCTTCACGCTTCTTCTTCTCCCTTGTTATTTTATGTGTTACCTTGAGAACTCCAAGACCCTTTAATGTAGAGTGATGACTCACCCTGGCCATTGCGCTTCTAAAGGAAGAAAGATTGTCTAGCTTATAATCTAGGAAATCCTGCTGTCCGTCGCATACATCTGTGCCACCTTGCTTCTCGAACTCAGGCCGTGGTGTTATTGAATACTTAGGGTCAGTCTCTAAGAAGGACTGAACCGTCATGTTGCTTACTTTGTTACACTTGGACTTCGTTACATTCTTCGATAGATTGAACTGCCGTCTCTCATCCTCTTCTATCTTGCCTTTATATTGGTTGTCAAGGGCATCAAACTTGCCTATTACATCTTCCGCCCTCCACTCTGATTCTATTTCATCACTCTCAAGGTATATCTCTTTGACAAGTCTGGTCTTCTGGTCTTCAGATAGCTTAATCCTATCCATGTAAATAGGTAGCGTCTCATCCTTGTCATCGTCTTTCTTTGTATTGACCTTGAGCGTATAATCTTTTTCAGGTTTCTTAACCATTACTCAGCTCCTTTATAATTGCATTATGGTAATCAAGGACTCCATTGGCATAGGATGACTTCTGTTCTTCCGTTGCCTCGGTGTCCTTATGGTTATCTGCTAGTATTTTGTCTCTTATTATTCCCATGTTCATATTTTAAAGTGCTCCTTATAATAATCAGGTACAGTGTCTAAAAATTTCAAGGCTCCCTGATATGCTTTCTTTAAGTATTTATCTAATTCCTTTTCATTATCTATAGCTTTTATGTAATCTAAAATCTGTTTAGAGGAAACAAGATAATTCCCGCTTCGAGCTTTGTTCTTAGTAAGAATAGCCCTAACATCAATTATTATCTTAACATCACCTTTAAAGCTCACCTGAACCTCACTACGGGTTTCTTGAAATCCTCAATCTTTCTTCTACGGGCTCCTGAGTTGTCATCTGCCTTAGCCTGGAACGGATGCTCTTTAATCATTGCTCCTGAAATCGCACACGCAATCACCACATCATCTTTAAAGTCTCCATCTGCCTCGGGTTGGCCACGCTTTTGATTCTTTACGAATGTCCGACATTGCTTTATAAGTATCTCATCACGCATTGCAAACTCATTCTTGCGAATCTGCTGTTCTAATAGGTCAAGCATTAAGGGTCTAGTCTGCGCTGTGGTTGTGAATCCAGGCTTCTTAACATCCCCGCCCTGGGTCATTGTATGATACAAGTTGCAATCAAGGTTCCTTAAGATGTTGCATGTTGTGAACCCATGATTATTATTCTCTGGGGCCGTAAGCGCTACGTTATACCACTTGGCCACCTTCTGAATCTTGAATGCCAGGTCATCAGGAGGATACGCGCCATTTGCTACGGCTATAATGTCATTGGTGAACTTCTCTCTTACAACGATTGTAGCCTCATCACCCTTGGCCAGGCCTTCTGAGGTATCAGCTGCTACTATGTATTGCTTGCCGATCTCTGGGTATTCATATACTCTCAGCCAGCCATCCTTGTCCCTTGGTTCTATTTTACCATCAGTCTCTATTAAGTTTATAAGTATATGTCTCTCAAATGGTATCGGTTCTATCTCATTCGACCTTACATGTAGAGGAAATATCTTCTGTAATGCTAAGGCCTTCATTGAAAAGAATGGATAACCTGACATTAAGTAGTTAATATCAAGCTCTTGTGCTACATCTGATTCACTTCTGCGCTCACATTCAGCATCATACCATTCAGACCTTACTTCGTATCCTATCTTCCATAGCTCAAAGGCTTTTTCCTTAGTTAGTATTGGTATACTTTCTACTCCACTCTTATAATATAATCCCTTGGTCTTGTTGGGATGTAGTGTCCAGTGTAATGTTGATTTTACTATCTTCTCTTCTGTGCCATGGGCAAGCATCGCGAACTTGTTTCCAGAGCCCAATGGGGTGCTAAGGGGTAACCTACATCCTGTTACGTCCGCAGTAGCCGACCATGCAGATTTAGCTATGGTTACATCCCATTTACTGAACTCATCCATCAGCACCGCTTTACTACGGCCACCTGATGCAAAATGAGGATTTGCTGATTCACCTACTATTGTGTTACCATTCTCCGGGTTCACTATGCGCATGAATCCCGCGTGGTCTTTAATGGTGAATCCCTTAGGCAATAGCCATCCCGGTTGCCTGGCCAGGTTGAATCTGACCTTCTCTAGCAACGTATCAATGACATTTAATTTATCAACGAACTCTTCTTTTCTACTACCTACCCTAAAATCTGAGCCTATCTCAAATTGCCACTTATGATTTAGAACATATAAGATACACCAGGATGCCCCTGCGTCTCTGGACTTCTCAGATAATCTATCATACTGCTTATCTATTGCGTCTTCTACCTCAAGGATATACTTGTCTTGATAATCGTATGTTATGAACGGTAATACCGGTGTTGACTTTCTCGGGTCTTTCGTCCAGCAGAACAAATTAACCCATGTCAGTATATCCCTCCGGCATAGTTCTTTCATCTCATGCCTTAACACAGGGTCTTTTATACAGCGGTTTCTTATATCTACCCTGAAATTGAGGTTTTTCGCTAAATCCTTTGGATAATCAAGTCTCATATCGTTGCTCTAATGGCCTCTCAATGAGTTTATGTCCCTAACTATAAGCTTAACATAATCATGGTATTTCATATTCTTATAGTTATAGTGGTTAAAATAAGATATAAACGAGTTATGTGTGTTTGGTAAATACCATTCTGCGCCATCCATTATATAGTCTTTCATGTTATTTGTTATTCTTAAGACTCTGTCTGTCATTCTTTACCCCAGGCGAGCAATTTCCTGTCTGTTTAAATGAGCACTGTTCCGGCCTGATGCAACCATTACAGTCTGGTATTGGCATACCGTCTTTAATAAGCTCTCGTGTAAGGTACTTTGCCTTATAGTCTGATAGCTTTTGGTTGTTTATTGCGTCCATCAGTTCGTATTCTCAGTTAGCTTGGCTATCACATCGTTTATAATAGCATCTGTTGGCATTTCGGTTACTTTAATGCTTATTGGTTTCTCTGTGTCTCCTGAATGCTGTATCTCCTGTTTATCCACCCACCCATAGTTATTCTTAATGCTGAATATTACACCCGCTACACTGTTCTTTGTATATAGACATTCCTCTGCATAAGCCTCACACATTTCCCGGGCTTTTTTTATAGTGTGAAAGAATTTATCCGTCTTTCCATAATTGGTTATGGTTCTTCGACTTACATCTAGGGCCACTGCGAGCGCGCTTAAGGTCAAAGGCTTACTCTTCTCTTCACAATTCAGAAAGTATTTACCTATGGCCACCTTTAGCTCATCTTCGGTCTGATACTTCATCGGTTGCCCGGCCTTTGTTCTTATCTCTTCTTTTATATGTTCTGGTATAGCCATCTCTTTATCCTCTTGGGGCCGAAGGAAGGGCTCGAACCCTCAATATCCTCATTACAAGTGAGGTGCTTCACCAATTAAGCTACTTCGGCAGTTGTTCCGATATCTTGCACCTTTTATATATTTATCATCAAATACACTATTATACATAATCCATATACCACACCTATCATCCACATGCTTACCCCACCTTCGGCGGTTCGTTACTATTCAATAAGACACATACTAAAAAAATCATTATCAATCCTAATGTACATGCTGATGGGTTATCCACCTGGATACATCCCCAACTCATCTTTGTATATCCCGCGCCTTAACATCCTACCACAATCCGGACATCTTACTGAGTTCATGGCAATCGATAAGTCATCCTCAAACATCTCTTTGCAGTTTTCGCAACACGCGTATAAGTCTTTTCTTTTATGTCGGGTCTTATGCTCTCTAAAATATATATTAGCCTTGAGGCCCAGGTATATATCTCATTTAATTTATCTGCATCTTTTGGGGTTATATTATTTATCATAATAAAAAAGGGGATTTCGCCCTGTCCAGGTTCACAACCTGAATAAAGCTAATCCCCTCAAGATTCGCTCCTACCTTATTGTCTTATATATTATACCACACGTTCCCTATTTTGTCAAGGGTTTATTTAATCTTTTTTTCTCAGGCCATTTAATCTTGTCCCAGTTGTCGCGTATCTTCTTTGAATCTTCTTGTCTTCTTCTCGAGCCTTTACCCATTACTCACCCGATTCACTTTATTTATGAATATGCTAACTGACTGAATTGTGCATTAAACGTTGACATTCTGTGCTAATTATAAATTTATAGTTTGTAACCTAAATGGGTTACTCTCGTTACCTATTTGTATTACAGTTAATAGTGAACATTTACCCTATTTGCTTCAATTACTCTATTCCTTATTGAAGCTAATATACATAGTCACACTATGTTTATGTCGCATTTCAATGTATATATTGAATTTGTTTATTGTTTTTAATCATATTTGTTGAATATTGGGTGGTAATTTCTTGTATGAAGTATCGCATTATGTTAAATTACATAATGTAAGTTTACATATATCACAAGTCCTATATGTCGAGATTGCCACATATCTCAAGGGCGTCATTAAACCCTCTGTCATTATCAGGGTTACACCCCCCGCATCTCATCTCACCTATTTCTCGTTCCATTGGGAACCCAAGTAAATCCCTTACCTTACTGGCCTGTGCTTTTCTTTTAACAGTTCTTTTCATTTTATTTCCCTTTCGAGTTGTCAAGTATTTCTTGACTACGCCCCTAATTTTCTGCGTAATAACTGACCATAGGCATCTATCGCCATTCTTATCTCATGCTGGCTCTTACTGCCATAATTATTATAGTTATTCACAAGAAACCACTTTTCAAAGTCTTCAGATTCTTCCCTCACTATCTTCTTAATGGCAGATAGGGTATAAGCAACCTTTTCCCCAACAGAAGCACCTGTGTTTTGCCATAATACTAACTCTCTCAACACCTCATTAAGTTTATCGTCTATCATACTCCCCCCTTCATATCAACTTCTCTTCTTTTAGATAGCACCACATCTTACCTCTTGCCTCAGCTTCGGTATTACCTTCAACTTTCTGCTTTTCTGTTCTTAACCAACACTCCCACTTTCCTATTTCTTCTCTAATAGAATAATATCCACAAGGCAACTCATCCCCCACCTCTATTACATCAGGGGCAGATATGCAATCTTCAAAATCTCCTTTTAAATTAGCTATTTCTTTGATATTTCCCAACTCACCACTTTCAGCGTCAAAAATTGCCCACCACCTCTCCGTCTCATAATCCCAACCTAACTCTTTCATCCTTTTGGCTAATTCTAATGATACTACTTTATCTTCTATCCTCTTCATACTCCCCCCTTCATATAATCTATAAGTGCTTGAGCTAATTCTTCTCTTATGTTTCGTATAGTTGTTTCCTTTGTTGATTTTTTCCTTGCCACACTATACCCAAACCGAGCAAAGTTTCCATAGTTGCTCTTTTTTATTACATCTTCTATCTTCTCCTTATCCAGGACTATTTCTGTATTACACTTTGGACAACGCATTTTTTCTTCCCCTTTTTTAAATTATCTACCGCCCATAATGGTTGAAGGTTATCTAACGACCAACTCTTTTGAAACCCAACATCATAGACGCTCTTATAATTAAAGTGACTATCTGGGATTATGTGGTCTATGTGCCACTTGCCGTAGTTTTTCCAAGTCATCCCTAGTTGAAAGTCTTTCTCTAAATGTATTATTAGCTCTGGTATATTATAATTAAGATATTTTAGACCCCTTTCACCATTCTTGCTTGCCAATCTTTGCCTTAATCGAGAAGCTATCATTGAAGACATGTATCTTCTTAACTTAAATTTAATATCAGTTTTCTTTCGTCTTTTGGTGTATTCTCTATTATACAATGCTCTTTGTTTCCTGTATCTTACTTGGTATGTCTTGTCTCTTTCGAGTGCTAACTGAGGGTTTTCCTTGCGCCACTTTCTAGCCCATTCTCTCGCTCTCTTACGCACCAATTCCTTATTGTTGTCTCGATATGTTTTATCCCAAATTTTCTTCTTGTTTGGAGGATTATACCAAGATTTCTTTTTACGACATTCCTTACATTGGTGTATATGACCACCTTTACATGGAGTGTTCTTATAAAACTCACTCATTGGCTTAGTCTGGTGACATAGATTACATTTTTTCATTTTACGTTGATACCACTCCATAACTTCACCCCACCCAAAATTTCCACCACAGGCGGTGATACCACTTACAGTTATTAGGCTTCACAAAATCGCAAGTGATACGCAAGTGACACCAAGCGTTCCTGCAACCGCAAGGCAGATTGAAGAAAGCCTCTTTTAAGAATTTACAGTTTTCGCAGTATTGCATGATTATCCTCACATCCCATTCTTCATTCTCCAAAAATCATCAGTTAAATTATCAATCTCCAGGGACAACTCCTTTATACTTGTCCTGGCCTTCTCCATCGTAGTTGACAGGTCTTTTTTCTTTATTTCAAGTGCTAGTATCTCTCTGGATATTTTAATCTTCTCCAGGGTTACCATGCTCCGGCTTTTCTCTAGCTCCATCTTCTCTTTTCTTTTCTGCACCCGCAAATTTTCAATCTGTTCTAGATCTCTCATAATCCCTCTCTTGTTAGAATGGTGACTCGTCTTCGCCTTTTTGACTCCCCACGCCTCCGCCTGTTACTGCTCCTCCGCCGTCCTTGGGCTTATACTCTACCCATGCCAGGCTCTTATCATCGTTCTTACGCAAGAAATAGAGGTCTTTCTGTTCTTTAGCTTTACCAAAGGTCAGACTAGCCTTGCATTCCGCGCATTGTATCTTGATGTATTCATACTTATCCTTCTCTGTGATGTATGCTCTTAGATATAGGCTCTCACTGCTACACTTCCCGCATTTATAGACATCTCTGAACCCAAGCTTCTGAAGCTCCATGCCTACTGCGTGTAAATTCTCACCCTCTACCTGAAAGTGATAAATTGTTTTTCCGATTGTTTTTTTGATAGTTGTTCGAAGCATATGCCCCCCTTATACGTTATACCGCTTTTTAAATTCCTTTTGCTTTGCACAAAACATTTTCCAATAACCTTCGAGCTTATCCTCACCGTATATAACAGGTTTAGAATAACCTTGTTGTGTTTTTCCTGAAAGTGGCACAATGATACCCTGCTTGATACCCAGGGCCTTACAATATGCTGCCAACTGTTGTCCGTTGCTGTGCGAAGATGGCGTTCTCTTGACATCAAATATTGTAGGAACCTCTTTGGCATCCTTGAACTGAGGTATGCCTGTGAAGTCAGGCTCACCTGTGAACCCGTATTCATCACAAAAGAAGCGCTTCCCTACTTCCATATTTTCTACAAAATATTTCTCAAGAAAAGCAGGGAAGTCGCCTACGTCTGTCTCAAGTTTTAATCCCCCTTTCGTCAATATAACAATATCTGTCCAGTTGTCCTTAATATCTTTTGCATTTACCCATTTATGTTCTGCGATAAAATGCTTTACCTTCTTGTCTATTATGTTACCCTGAGCGCAATACTGAGCCAGGTCTTCCCCTGACACAAAGAAGTCTGCATCGTAGTTTATTATAGAGGTGACGCTGGGTAGGATTATCTTTGTTTTAGGGGATGGTAGAAATCTTAAATCTTTTCTCTCGCGCTGTATACGTTCAACTATAGCCTTCTGTTCGGCCTCATGCAACATCGCGGATGATTTATCATAGAGGGTTCTTATGCGTTCCTCTATTTGTGTATCGTTCAGGTCACAATCCTCTATAACTTCTTCCCATGAAAAACTAGGCTTGAGGTTTTGAAAGCTTCCAGTTGCTATTGTTGCCGATATTCCGCCACTAATCCTTATGGTCTTTTTCATTTCCCCTCCCCAAATGTCTCCGCTATAAGAATATGCTCTATTTTCTTTGATACCATCTGCGCCTGTTCTGGAGTAAAATACAAACCTATGTAATTCTTCCCGACCTTATCATAGATAAAGATGTTTACGGTTTTTTTGTCCGACTCTACCTTAATATCCTCTTCCTTTAATGCAGTTACAGTAGTAATATTCAGTATCACTTCAAACCTCCTTATTTTATCTTACCTTTCCAAATTATCTTAACCTTCTTTCCACCCAACAGATACCAAATCTTTCCATCATAAGTTGGCACTAACCCCTTTTCCCATAAGTCTATTAAGCACTGGTAAGGATTGACTCCTTTTTCGTGTTTTATGTATTTCCATTTATCTAAGGTGAATTGGTTAGAAGTATACGCCCACACGCTGTCCCCCACGCTGTCCCCCACGCTGTCCCTCACGCTGTCCCACACGCTGTCCCACACGCTGTCCCCCACGCTGGCCCACACGCTGGCCCACACGCTGGCCCATTGTTTAAGGAGTTTTAGGTCAGACTTAGTGACTTTTTTGGCGTCTCTGTCTTTAAATGGGTGAATAATGGGATTAAAAGTAAGTTGAGGAACAATCCTTTTAAAGTTAAGTTTTTCACAGAAGTCTTTAATAAGGATAGAGTCGTCTTCAGTACAAAGCCTGTCTATCTGAAAGTTCTTAGTTAGAGGATTATATTCATACTTATTAAATCTATCTTGAGCCAGTCCTTTAAATCCATAATAATCAAGGATAGATGTGTGCGAGTCAGGTTCAAACTTTAATTCTCCCTTGATTACCTTTTCTCTTAATGCCCAATCAAAGTAATAAGGCTGTCCGTCTTTACTGCAAACACTGAAAAATTGACACATTATTTTATCCCCCTCAGCTCTCCAAGGAGCTCTAGTTTTGTAAATATGCTCTTTATCTCGTTAATGTCCCGAGAAAACATACTCAGCGCTCCGAGAAACTTAAAGCGCGCGTCTTCAAATTTCTTAATCCGTAGCATCTGTAGGTATATAAGGTAATCAACCGTGGAATGAAGTATCCAGCGGAATATACCTATCCTTGTGGGCTCTGTGCAGAATACGCAACGGTTACCATATAAGAAGGCCTCTATTGGCAATAAGCCTCTTGAGCAGATATTACATCGCGCGTTCTGTTCTTCTATATCCTGATGTTCCATAGCCATTATTTTCCATCCTTTCTTATTTGTCCTCTTTAAAAAAATCTATTAAAGCCTTACATAATTCGTCAGATGCTCTTTTGTAATCAAATGCGAGCCTTACGACTACAAAAGATAGTATCACCATTAAAATAAGTGCTATTTTCATACCGTCTCCCCATATCCACATGTTTTGCAAACTGCTGGGTGATGCACTTCGTCTCCGACCGTTACGGTTCCATGAGAAAATCTATTTTCTTCGACTTCTCCGCAAATAGGGCAACGGTCTTTCTCTTCACAGTCAACTAAATTCCTTGTTTCTCTATTCTCCTTAAATCCGCTCACGCAATCCTTCATACTGTCCTCCTGTCCGTTAAATCCAAAGCTTATTTCTATACTCTTCCTGTTTAAAGAGTTTCCATAATGCAGGTTGCTCTATCTTCTCATACTCAGCCCATGCAGATTGCTTTATCTTCTGATACTCAGCCCATGCAAGTTGCTCTGTCTTCTGATACTCAGCCCATGCAGATTGCCTTATCTTCTCATACTTAGCCAATGCAGGTTGCCTTATCTTCTCATACTCAGCCCATGCAGATTGCTTTATCTTCTGATACTCAGCCCATGCAAGTTGCGTTGTCTTCTCATACTCAGCTCGACCCTCGCTATTGAGCAAACCCAAGGGAATTTCATCACCAAGGGGAATATTAGTCATTTCCATATTCTTTATAGAGTTGACTATTTCTTTTGGGAAGTTTTTAGGTGTAGAAAAATCAGTACACTCCATATTCCTTCCTTTTAACTCAGAGTAGTATCTTCTCAATGCTCCGTGTCCTTGTAAATCACAGAGGGAGTCGTTGTCTCTGAGGTATTTAAGGAGAGACTTTCCTTCTTTGGTTTTTAACGCCTTATTATCTAAATAATAAGGTTTGTTATCTTCCTCTACCCAGCTAATAAATTGGCACATTTGTTCCTCCTGTCCGTTATAAAAAAAGCCCTGTGGAAAAGCCCCAACGAAATGAGTTCTCTTGCGAGAAAGCCAAATCATTTTCTTTATCCACAGGACTGTTAGACAAAATAAAAGATTTAGCCGTCCGTCTCATCTGTTTATCGTTGGGGGTTGTTGTAATCATATTACAAGCATACACGATGTTTTCCGTTCTGTCAAGTGTTTATATTTTTTTAATCGTTCCTTGAAATCAGCAATCATGTCTTCAAGTTCATGCCGCAGATATTTCTTCTCAGTTTTTCTGAGTTGCCGTAATTCGTCTACTACTTCTTGCCCGTAGCGTTTCTGCATATAAAGGGTGTATTCTACTTTATTTCCTGAAAGGAAGATATTGCACCTGATGTCCTGGGGGTGTACACCTCGTAAATCATAGAGAATAGAGTTTGTTCTGCCGTCTATAAAATGTCCTGCTTGCATTTTTGTCCAATGGAGCCATTTGCCACAGGTAACGCATCTAACTAATCCTTCGCCGTTTGCTTCGCTTACTCTTACATATATTGATACTAATTTCCAAAGGTCTTTTTTTAGTTTTGATAAGGTTTTAAGGGGTTTTTGTTTGCGTTTCACTTTACCACCTTCCCGCCAAATGTATCCAGAAACCGCTTACTATCGTCTTCAAATAAAGAGTCATTACTGGGTTCCACTGTATCAAGCTCCTCGAACCTATAATACTGAGGAACGAACTTTACCTTGTGCCGGCCTGTCCTGCCGTTTCTGTTTTTCGCAATTACAATAGTAGCCTTGCCCCTGTCCTCTTCGTTATGCGTCATTATGTATGGATTGTGGATTAAAAATACAACGGATGCGGTTTCTTCGAGATTTCCAGTCTCCTTTAATTGATGAAGCTGAGGTTCCTCTCCGGCTACCGCGCCTTGTCTGTTTATCTGACTGCATAAGACACCTATAAAATCCTTCTTTATAGCAAGTTCCTTAAATTGCCGGATATATTCATTCATCATTTCCCTGGACTGCCTGTCCTTGAAAGCTATCGCTCCTATGTAATCCACGAATACCGCTTTTGGCGTAGGGTCAAGGGCTTCTACTATTTGATTTACTTCCTTAAAGGTCTTGCCTATTTCGCAGGTTATAAGGAGTGGTAATTTCGCCATTGACTCTGTAAAAATCTTCCATTTGTCCTGAATTTCCTTCTGAAACTTAAATTGTCCTGTTAATAAGGAGTAATTATCTACCTGCATTGTGCGACAAAAAGCCCTTTCTGTCAAAGACGCAACATCCATTTCTAAGGATAAAAATAGCGTAGGAACCCCGTTTTCAGCTAAGTCAAGAGCGAATCCTTCTGATAGCGCGGATTTTCCGGAAGATGTCCGACCTGCGATTACAGTAACTTTGCCACATTGAAGCCCCCATGCCTTGCGATTAAAATGAGGTAAGGATGATATAGGGTATTTCGGACTCGGCGGCCTGGTTGAAAGGTCTTTATGTAAGCCAGCTAAGTGACTGCTTATCCTCTGGACGTCCTTGGGATTTATAACCATTGTGTATTTCCCCCTGTTCCTTTTCTATTAGTAAAATTGTTTCTAATATGTAATCGCTGAATCCTGGGTTTGATAGTAAGCAAGACAAATAAAGTTTTGAGCATGTTTCTTTAATACAGGATAAGGTGTGCCAGATAGAACGGTCTATTCTAAGGAGTTCGTTTGATATGGCTTTATCTGCGTTTGTGTGAGGTATCATGCTGCCCAGTTTCCCTTGCCCTCTGAGTCGGTAAGTATTTTCTTGACATATAAATTCCCATATTCAATCCAGTCATCAATGTTTAAATCTTGCACCCAATCTTCAAAAGCATCACTCATCATATCATCTGTGCCAATATAACCCTCTGCGTGTGTATCCATTAGGAATTGCTCAAAGTCTACCTTCATCTCTCCATCTATTTTTTTCATAATTTCCACCCCTCGTCTTTCTTTTTAACTGGCTCATCTTTTGCCAACCAGTTTAATATTGTAAAATAATGCGACTTATATTTTTTGCCTGTTGAGCCGATGTAATTATTGAGCCGCCCTATGCCATCTTTTATTTGAGGTTCCCCAAATCTTTTAACGAGTTTTTCAAGCTCTTCTTTGGTTAGTAAGACAAATTCTAGGTAGATGTCTTTTTTGACTTTTATCTTATCTATTCTATTCTCTTCTATTCTATTCTCTTCTATTCTATTCTTATCTATTCTTGGACGTCCCAAATCGTTTCCGATTGTACCCACTTTGGACTTCCCAAGGTAATTGTGTAAGCCCTTGAATTTCTTGAACTTAAGATAACCGTTACTCCTAATAAGTTTAGGAAAAGTGGACAGCAGGAAATCCCTATTTTGTGCAACGATTTCAGGTTTTTCAACGAGATTTAACGTTCTTTTCAGGTAATTTTCACTTTCTGGTATGTTATTATTGGTGGCTCCAGCGAGCAAGAGGAGCATTAAATAAAGCCCCTTTTGTCCATCATTACATAGTTCAGTAAACCTGTTGTCCTCTAATAACAATTCTTTCCATAATAGCTTTACAAAGATTATGTTCTTATATGGCATTTTGGTCTCCCTAGTTTATCCCATCAGCACTTTTACATAAACATCTTTCATCACAATCTAAAACATAGGCTATAATTTCCTTTGCTATATCTAAGGAATTATTTTTAATACTTGCACCAGTATAATGAAATATTTTATAACCTTCTACTTGCAGGAACCTGTCTCTTGCTTTTTCATATCGTCTTTCAGGCTCAGTTCTCTCGTGAAATTGCTGTGAATCACACTCAATGATAACTACTTTCTTTTTTGCAACCAAAAAATCTACCCTATATTGACCGATTTTATATTGAGGGACAACCTTTAAGTCTTCAAGGTAATTTAATTCTTTTTATCCCCTTAAACTAAAAAGCCCTATACGAACCCGACCCGCAAACAATGACCTCTCAACGAGGTAGTCACCGTTTGTTTCGTGTCCGCAAGGGCTAATTGTTGACATAAAGATAGGCGACTTTTTTTGTTTGCGGGATTTGTGTTTCATATTCAATTTTTCTCCTCATATAAAGTATACACTACATTTCTAATTCTGTCAAGGCTTTTTCTCGAATTTCTTATTTTTTATACCATTCTTTCTGTTATAAGCCTTGTAACATTTCTCGTTACAAAAGAACTTCTTGCATTGTCGGCCACACGACCAGCAGAAACCCGTCTCTTTCTTGCCATCATAGGTCATTTTTTATTCCTTAAGGCAATGCCATATTGAATAGCATCGCCCACAACCTCTGTAAATTTTTCAATTAAACTAAAATTCCTTAGCTCTTTTTTTAATTTCTTATATCCCTCGTTTTCGAGATAGAAATTACTCATTATACCCTCCTTTTTCTATTATTTTAAATTCTTCTCCTACACACTCACTACAATCTACCCCCACCCTGCCCTGCATACTTTTTTCTCTTAACATAAAATCAGGTTTAGGTAATTCATCGCCAAAACCATTGGAAGGCATTTCAAATTTATGTTTTCCCCACACACCACCACGACCATCTAAATTATTATAACAAATCGTTCCTATGCGACCATCTGGTAATTCAATTATTGTATTTAATCTCATTTCCCCTCCTTCAATGTCTCATGCAAATACCCCATTACGTTGAACATCAGCGCACACAGAGCCTCTATTAAGCCGTCTTTAGACTTTATACCTCGGTGTTCCTTCCACCAATCAAGGAGATGCCTGAACGCTGATTTAATATAAGCGTCTTTAGGGATTCCTTTTTGCCAGTTGTCGCTGTCCCTGATGTTCCCATCGGCCTGTTTGCGGTGCTTTGTCATGTAGTTGCCGAAGCATTCTATTACCTGTGGGCTAAGGAACCCTTCAAAATCATTTTTGTTATTATCGGAATCTCGAGTTGCCCCTGAATTAAAGGTTCTCATGCAACATCTCCTTCCTTTAAGGGCAGAACCCTCTCGATTTCTGTAATGGCATCAATGGTATTCATTTCTCCGCTCTTGTGCTTATTAAGCAACGCTATTAAGGTCTCCCTTAAGGCATCTGTCATTTCCCCTCCTTTAATAGTAGCTTTTCTAGCTGACCGACCTTTTTAATCCTCTTAGCTTTGATGTTTCTATTATAAGGCTTATCTATGAGAACAATCCTATCGTAGCTTTTGAAATTAGGGCAGTCTTCAATCAATATAGTATCCTTACATCTATCCAGGCGCGCTCTTTTTTGCTTGGTAGTGAGAAACCTTACCGTGCAATCTCCAAGGTACTTTTTTATCCATAGTTTTGTTAAGGGTCTCCAATGCGGATATTGATGAGTCCATATTTCTATATTTTTGCAGTGCTTTCTAATGGTATTATAATACTTGGTAGGTTTTGCCAAAAGGGGCATCTTATTATTATCAAATTCAGCCCATTCCCAGAATCCTAAGCCCTTGTAAGTGAAAAACCATACACTGGGTAGGGGAACGCCGTATTTTGTCCTTAGATAGCCTTGTAGGTCTCTTAAAACGCCGTCTAAATCGAAGGCAATCACTATAAACATCTCCTTAGTTGTTTTATTGCCCCAGCTAAGTCCGTGCAAATATTTTCAAATTCATTGTGATTAAAAGAAAAGTGATAGTTCTCGTTTACATCTCCTGAATACCTATAATACCTATGACCCCTTTCAAGTAAAATTACCTCTAAGACCTCGTGTATTATTATATCAGCCCTGTCTTTAGGGTATTTTAAACCTATTTCTATTTCACAAGTCGCGGTATTTGCTGAACCACCAGAACCGTTTGTTGTTTTAATTTTAAATTTCCGACCAAAAATATAAATAGATTTTGGTATTTTATTCTGACGCATATAATGTATTCCCGTCGCGCTTTGTTGGATACCACTTTATCTTAGGTGAACCTATCCTTAAAGGTGGATACCCGGCCAGTTCACTATACCCAGACGTTCCGTAAGAGGCTGTTTCTAGGAAGGTTCCAGTATTAACGAACAAAAGGGTCTTCTTTCCATCTATATTTACTCTAACGCGCTTTGATACGAAAAGCTTATGACTGTGGCCTATGCAATAAACATCCGCCTCCCAATACTGAGCGAGTCTTTCCAGATTGTTAATTGTGTTGCCAGTTTGTCTGCCGGCTGTCCAGCCATGATGTAGAAAAAACACAACAGGTGATAAGTGTGTCTTGGGAAAACACCTTAGTTTAAGAAAGGCGGATATTCCGCCATATTTGACTCTGAGCTCCTGACATAACCAGGCCATAGGGTCGCCATAACCAGACTTGGCTAATTTCAACTCATGGTTGCCTGTATTTCCAGTTAGGAATATTTTACCATTTCGCATAGCTAAAAAGTTACCATTTCCAGTTGAAAGACAAAATACCTTCCCTTTATATTGAGCTTTATTTATCTTCAATAAAAACCTATTTTTATAGGCATGCCTTGTAACCGAATAACCAATCGTAGAAACAGGGATTTTATAACCACTATAAAGCTGCTCCCTCTCTCTTTTAATTATACTTCCTGAATAACCAATTTTAATTAATAACTCTAATACTTGTTCTGCTAATTTTAAGTTAGCGGTGTAATATGTTTTCCTACATCCGTCCGCATCCATTAAAGTTTTATATAATATCTTTAATTGATGCTTAGGTAATTCAAGAAGTTTCCTTGGTATTTCCTTTTCGCCCCCCAGTATATCTATATATTTTTTAATTTGTTTAAAAGAAAAATAATAAACAACCCAGTCCTTTTCTTTCGTTCTATTGCTTCTTCCTTTATGAAAATGATGAGAAGGCTGTAAGTTTAATCTTTTAAATAATTTTATTAAAGCATTGGTGTGCTTAGATGCCACCGATTGAGTAATTTCTATAACTGGATTTTTTGACCTTTTATAATCTATGTGCCCTTCTGCTATAACCCACCCAAGAAATCTTACTTCATCAGAAGTTAAATCAGAGGAGAATATATTTTTAAATTCCCTTATTATTGGAATTTTTAAATGTCTGCTTGTTGTTAAGTCCCCAGCTCTTTTATATTTATATTTTTTAGGACCACTTTTTAAAAGTAAAACTCTATGGTCGGGTGTAAGTTGCTGGTCAAGAGTTTTTGTCTTAACTTTAATAATTTCACCCTCATAATCTTTTGGGTGTATTCCAGTAAGATTTGTATACTCCAATTTGTCGGTTTTTAAATTTAATGATATTACCTTATTATCCAGTGTTAATTCCGTGTAGTGCCTCCATCCTTTATCCGTAAGAACTTTTGTGTCCTCGGTAACGCTAAGCATTATTAAAATCTTATCCTTAATGGGCTCGAGAAGGGTCTTAATTCTCTGCTTAATGGTGTCTATTGTCTGAAAACCGGCCATCGCATCATATCTTTTGTCAGAAGGTAAAATGCACTCCATGAGGTCGCCCATTCCTATCATGTAGCAGTTCTTGGTCTTTTCTATATAATCTATCTGTTTTTGAAGCTTATCAAATCGGCAGTTAGGGTTGCCATCGTGAGCATCACCGACGCAAACTATTTCTATTTGTTCCGCAACCGGTAAAATTCTTGTTACCTTATACATAACAACCTCTCGTAAGCGTTTACCTTTTTAAAAGGTTCTTCAAATATTCCTTACCTTTATCCGTGAGCCAGGCTGTAAAGATATTCAGTTTATAATTAAGGTATCCCTGTTTTTCAAGTTTTTTTATTTTATAGGAGATTTCAGATGGGTTTGAATTGAATTGCAAAGCCTTGTCAAGTGATGGGCCTGTTCTGTGGTGGTAGTAATATGAGTTTTCCAATATGTCTCTGTCTGTGGGGGTCATCACGCCCTCCTTGAGTTTAGTGCAAATACTGGTATTTTTTTATAAGGTGTTTCTGATAATTTCCATACAATTTCTTCTTTGTCTTTAAAATAAAAAGTTCGATAGTATCGTTTTTTACTTTTTTTATGTTTATGTCCAACCTCATCATAAGAAGCCGCATATCTACCCTGGGTCATTGAGCCCTCCTTAATTGTTCTAAATCAGTTAAAGGAATCCAGACTCCCTCCAGACCTCTTTTATTTATAACACTGATGCCGTATTTTTCAGTGGCGCGTTCTCTATTGATAGCAAATGTTCCCGGATAAAACCTTTCGAGCTTCCTGTCAAGCACAGTTACTTCAAAGAGATTGACTCCGAGCGTCATGCTCTTTAGGGCTATGCCTATCTTTTTCTGACTCCAGAATATTCCTGATATTTTAATCATGCGAGTCTCCCCAAATAAAAAGAGGGTAACGGCTTCGGACAGAAGGTCTCCTCGTAAGCGAGAAGATTTGGTGGGATATACCAACCGCTACCCTCATATTTTTTTGTTTTAAATTCGTCAAAGCCTTTCCTCCTGTCCACTAAGAAGTATATATCATGTTTTCGATTTTGTCAAGGGCTACACGATGAGCCTCGCCCATGACAGACCAACGCAACCCCAAACTATTGCCTCACAAGCCTTCCAGAAAAATGTATCAGCATATTTTTTAGAGTTACTTAACATAAAGGTAAGAATAAATAAGACGCTTCCGATGGCTTGCCATCGAGTACCACCCATCAGGCACGAAGAATTTGCTATTAGGACTCCCACAATGGCCTTTAACCAATAAGGTGTTCTCTCACCATAGGGCAGATGCGCGGTAATGCTTCCGAATAACATTGATAGTAAAATTAGATTTAAGGGCTGAGTTCCTGCGAGAATACCACAAAGACCGAAGATAGCAAACATTAAGTATCTTCTCAAAAATTTGAATTTCCAGCCGCCCAGCATGCCCAGTAGAACGCCATTTGTAATACAGATTATTTGTAATAACTCAGGGTCTATCATTTTTTCTTTCTTTTAATAAGAAACCATATAATACCAAGGATAGATGTAATTGAGCCACCTATCCAACCTGTCTTTTTAGTGATACCAAGTTTTTTAAGGAGTTTCTTATCTTGTATTTCTTCTGAACGGATTATATGAGAAGCGTCTACTATCTTGCGGTCAACATTCCAAACTTTCTGCCCTAAGTGTTCCCTACCAAGCCAGACATCTACTGAGGTTCCGGCTTTTACTGTGTAAATCATGTCCTCGTCGAGAAGAACGGTAGGTTTGGGTTTTAAGGAAATGCAACCAGATAGGACAAATATAAAACATATAATACTATATAGTCTTAGAGCCTTCGAGTTCATCGCGTAGTCTCCTTTTCTCTTTCATTAAGACTGAGGCTTCGTAGTCTAGTCCCCTTGCCAATGCGACAGAAAGTGCGTCAAGCAGCTCGCGCATTTTGACGCAGTCTCTCCGCTCCTTTGAGGGGATAAGAAGGTTGACTAGTTTTAATGCTTCTGAAATCATTTAGTTATCCTCAAAAAAGTGGCGTATAATCCTGAAGCGAATTCGTTGTTTCCGTTCATACCGCCACCAATTTGTATCCTACCATATCCAACCCAGCCACCGACATCAAGTCTTAATAAGTTTATAAGCGGTATATCTGTGAAATCTCCTACTTTTAAAAGATTAACACTTGCCCCGGCCATTAACTTATCAGTTGAGGTGTATCCTATTTCAAGAGCGACTCTCTTGTCATACCACTTGCCTTCTTTTTCAAGTATCCATAAAGGCTTTGTGAATGTATAACAAGTCCTACCCTCATTGATAAAGTCTATCGCGGTTCCCTGGCGCATATCTTCGAGTTTTAACTTTGTAAGAGCATCCTCAAGCATACCAGTTATTGAAATAGACGCGTCTTCGGCAAATACCGGGCCAACTAAACAAAACATCAACAACAGACAAACTATGCTACCTAAAAATCTTTTCATACTGCCTCCTTGTGTTTACTGCTGTTTCGGTACAAGTGTCGCACCATGGCCACCCCTGTAGCAGTAAGAAACCCAGTGACAAAATCGGTTCTTAAGCAAATACTAATAGCTACTAAGCATAGTATAGCAAATAAACCCAGATATTGATAATCTAATTCTCTTAGTGGCTGATTGAACATTTTGTCCTCCCGTCCGTATACTACATGGCATTTATCTTGATGCTATATAATATACCATACATTCTGTGATTTGTCAAGGTTAAAAGTATTTTTTCTTTAGGTCATCAATCTTACTATCGGTTCCGAAATACTTTTTCTGAATTTTCCCAATACTACTTTTTGTTGCCCCAAAATATTTATCTTTTATTGTCTCAGTTTTAGATTTTCCACCTAACGCATACTTGCTCAAAAGTAATCTTCTTAAATCATGTGAGGTTCCTTGCATTAAGTCTATAAGCCCTGTCGTTGTAATCCATCCCTGCGGAGTAGGAAGTCCTGTCGAATAACCCACTGTATCAGAGACAGCTTTCATTATTGTTTTTGGTTTCTTCTCTTCTGCCATAAGGGATATTCCAAGCTTCGCTACTGCTGTCGGAAGCGCAAGTGCAGGAGAAGTCATAGGGTCATATCTTTTATCTATGATATTACCAACCACATCTCTTATCCCAATTAAGCCACTAAATCCATATTTTATAACTGCTTTGGCGTATTCTTGCCAATTTCTTTCTTTGCCACCAGAGCGAATGAACTTAGCCATAAGAGCCGGAGCAACCGCAACCCACCAATACGCAGTAAGGGCATTTCCAGCTTTCCTCAATGGGTGTTCCGGGGAGAACTTTAATGTATCCATTATGCTAACCATTTGATTCTGATAATTTGAGAAATGGGTATAGAACATTGTAAACAATTTCTTCCACTCACTACCCTTTGACATAGCAGATAAATCTTTGGCACTTCCTGAAGGCTGAGTTCTCCTCGCGACACCGTCGGCAAACCTAACCGACTCTTCAATGTTGCCATTGCTTAATTTCATGTTCTTGTTATATGCTCCCAACCAAGAAGGCAAGGTTGTGAATTTATCTACAGTCTTTATCATTGAGTAAAGAACTGCGCCTTTTTTAGCGTCTCCCTTAATAATACTCTTAGCATCTCTTGATTCAAGCCAATCTTTTACATCTCTATCAAACGTCTTTGCCCTGAACTTCATTTGGGGAGATTGACTGTATATAAACTCTATGTTTTCTATCGGGTGTTTATAAAACTCTAATAATCCAGCCGTAGCATCTTTGAATCCGATTTCGTGAACAGTTAAGGTAAACGAACCAGACTGAACCAATGATACTGAAGTCTTCAATCCCAACATAGCAGAAGTAGCTTTCTTTCTTAGCCACGCAGGAACCTTCTCTGAGGAGTCCATTGAATAAGTCTTGGGATTCGCTACGCTTCTTAACCAAACGGGGAACTGTTTATAATAATTTTCACTTAATCCATCAGTTATGGCTTGCTTTATTTGAGGAGTAGTTATAACCTTTTGGACATTCTTTACTGGTATTGCGTGGGATATGAAGTGATTTACCCTTGATATATGATTTGAAAAGACGCTGAAGGCGTTTAGGTCTACTGGTGCGGAACCCCCAACCCTTTCCTTTGAAAACCCTCGCTCTATGAAGGTTTTATTTAACACATCTTGAAACAAGTCCTTCTGGGCCTCTTGGAGCATTGCCTGTGCTGATAATTCCTTGTCTGTATAGATAGGCCAGTAGCCTTCGACCTTACCCATTCTCTTGCCAGTAAGTTTTTCCTTAACGCCAGATATAGCGTTCCATTTGCCATCGACTGTTCGTTGCATCAAATTAGCAAGAGCTTTTTCCTTAACAGATAACTTTCCAGAGATTATTGATATTTCTTCAGGAGACATACCAAACCCCCTGACAAGTCTTTCAAGGTTGCCCTCGTTTAAACTATTGAGATAAACTCCCATCATTTCCTGCTTGGTCATTTTTCTTCCAGCAATAGGAAATTCTTTTGAGAACAACTCGTCAAATTCTTTATCAGAGAAGTTTGCTTTTATATGGTTTCTAAAAGAGGTTAAATCTTTTTCGTTAGTAAGGACTTCCTTGTTATAGGCTTGCTGTATAGGCTCACTTATATACTTCTGACACTTCCCAAACTTATTGCCATCGAAGGTTCTACACATAAACTCTACTTTTCTCTGATGTGCGAAATAGGCATCTATCTTGTTCATCGTAGATTGAAGAGTGCCTTTTCTTCTCTGTGAAGGGAATTTTACCTGACCTTCAAAGCCCTGTGGTTCCTTTCCAGTGGTCGTATAGATTTGATTACTTGTCTGCTGAATAACTCTATCTAACTCTATACGCTCGTTCTGTAAGGTTACATATTTGGCTTCTTTCCCGATATGTGCTATTTGTTTAAGTATGTCTTTCTTTCTTTTAAGTAAATCAAGAGTTGCGGTGTTTAAATCAGTATAATCCGCTAATGCGACCTCTGATTCAGATAAGGGAATCAACTCTCCTTTGGCTTTTTGTTCTTCTATAAACTCAGCAAGTTTCTTTTTAGCCCTTAATGGTCTTTCACCTTCCAATAAACCGAGCGATTCAAGCTCAGAGTCTATAATGTCTTTGTATTCTATCGGCAAATCAAGTTTTCCTAAGTGAGTTAATGATTTTACCGTGGCCTCTGTATCTTTTTTTATGCTTTCAAGGCTCCTGACTTCTTTTTTGCCTACTCGATAACCTATCTTTGCCCCTTTTGCTTCGGCTCTTAGCTGTTCTTTCAATACCTGATACTCGGTTGTGGATATTTTATCTACTAATTTCGTATATCCAGTTTTTTCATGTATGGCAGGTTTTATTTTACCCGGAGTTGGTTTGGCAAGGTATTCTCCAAGTTTTTCTTTTTCTTTTTGTAGTTTTAATTTTCTTTGTATTTCTGCTTCTTGCAACTTAGCCATTCTCTGTTGTTCTTTTAACGCAGGGGACTCTTTCATGGCCTTTATCTCGGAAGGTGTTTTATATAATACAAAGCCTTCTCCCTCTGTCCCAAACTTAGGAAACAGTTTTTGTTCTTCTTCCGATATAGCGATTTCAGGCGTTTCCTGAATACGATATATTCCAGTATCTCTTGGTTTTTCTATTGGCTGACGAATGCTCCCCGATATAAATTTGTTTCCTTCTATTTCTATAACATCAAGCAATCCATCGGGAGCTGTTTTCAGTTTAAGGTCAAATCCCTTCTTATGTGCAATAACATATCGTGGAGAACCGTAATTCTTTTTAGCATCTTCAATGTATTGATATAGGTTTTTCTCTAAATCTATATTGTCAATGCTTAAAATATGAGATTTAATATCTAGAAACACAATGCTTGCTTTATTGTCCTTAACAAATCCTCTAACAATTTTTGCCACACTCGTAGCGTTTAATTCTTTCCCTATTTTATAAACACCCTTCCTATAAGACTCTTTCGGTTCTTTAAATGAAAAATACTCAGCCGAGGCAGACTTTCCGCCAATGTCTATTGTAATTAACCCATAATCTGTATCATCTATTACAATATGCCCCTTTAACTTTCCTGACAATTTTTTTGATAAACTTGCCGTCATCTGAGCATCGGATTGTGATACGCTTGGGTCTCCAGATGGGTGATTGTGTGCCAAATAAACTTCGTCTGCACCAAGCTTATCAGCGACTCTTTTTATGTTGTAAGCTAATTTTTCACCGAAATAACCAGTATCAGGCAACCCCGAAGAAACTACTTGGTGGGCTATTATTTCATTGTTTTTTATAAAAATAGTTTGGAGTTGTTCTATTTTGGGATGGCGAAAGGCGGATGCTATTTCTGCTATTTCGTGAATATCTTGAACTTCTCTACCCCTGAAGTCAACAAAACCCCTTCGTTCGATTCCTTCAGCAATTTTTGAGAGAGGGAATTTCCGTAAGGTTCCGGGGGTGTGAATGTTCCGTATATCTTCTGAGGCTTGACTGATATTTTTTTGAAACTGTTTTTCGGAGCCATGAGCTATTGTCCTTTCGTTTATAGTATACTTTGTTTGTTCAGATACGTCAAGGGGTCTATCTAAAATATCCATTTTAGCCGTTTTAAGAGCCCCCCCTGGTGCAACGACCTCTTTTACGACTTCAGGGGTCTTTGGGGCTACAGTAGAAGGTTTTAAGGGCGAAACAGGCTTTATTTTCCCCTGTGCCTTATTCCAGATGTCGGTGAGTTGTTGTTTGGTTTGTAATGGTTGTAAATGTTCTCCACTTGGAACAGTAGCAGAAATAGAACCCTCATCTTCTGATATATTCTTATAAAAATATCCACTTTTGGCAACGCCTTTCTTCTTTTGTGCAGCCATATACCCACCTGCCTTCCAATCAGGGTGGGGTGTTTCAGGAGTATTGGTCATTTTACCTTTTATCTTATATGGTTCAATAGATGGCTTAACTGACATTGGCATAGCAGAACCATCTGTGTATTCTAGTTTTTTAGTAGGATAATAATCTTTTTTTGGTGCATCTACATTTTGTCCTGTAGCAAAAAATCCTTGTTTTTCCATTGTATCTGTTCCTGCCAAAAGAGTTTTTCCATATTCTCTTGTTCCATCCCAAATTCCCTTTGCAGGTTTGCCAATTCGTGCTTCAAGTGCTTCGGTTGCTGCTTTCTTTGTTCCAATGTGTAGTCCTGTTAAACCACCCCTTAAATCCCCACTTGGAGAACCATGCCAATAAACATTAGGAGTTTTTTCTGTAACCCCACCCTGCACCCCCACAAAACTCTTTGCATCAGGATACTTCTTGGCTTCGGCTATGATGGGTTCTTTTGTTTCTATTGCTTCGGGGGTAGGCTGTAATGCCTGAATTGCCTTAACTGCTTGAGCTGGAAGACCCGTGAAGACCCCTGTTTTAACAGCTTCAGTGATTAACTTAGGGGATACTTTAAATTGCTTTGCTATGCTTGCGATTTGTTTGGTTGAAGGGCCACCTGAATAGAATTTATCTGGGGTAATATAAATCTGCTTAACAATATCTCCTACCTTAGGATTTGTTTGCGCTCCTTTTAATATGGCTACTGCTTTATCTTTTACAGACATTCCTTCCGGAAACTTTACACCTGCTTTTTCAAATGTAGGAACAGAACGCTCAATCTTGGCCATTAAATCTTTCTGAGCCCCCGTCCTGGCAATGTCCTTAGTTAATCTCACGCCACCATAAGTTACTTGATATTTAGCAACTGTTTCTACTGCCTCAGCAACAGCTCTTGGGATTAAACCCACTATTCCTTTTTGTTCAAACTCTTGGAATGGTATCCTGGAGGTAAGGCTCTTGACTTCTTCGGGTCTCAGAAAGCCCGTAATAGCCTCTTTTACTACTTCCCTTGAGTCTTTTCCGTCAATTAACGCATTTAAGGTAGCCCCAAGTGCTTCCGCGGGCTTCTGTATGGGCCTTAAAAGGGTGTCAACTCCCCTTAAAGCACTTTGTTTTTCTTCGTCCGATAGCCTACCCATTAAGCCAGGAGCTTTTATTTCTCCTGTTAAATAAGCATTAGCTTTTCTAATATCATCAAAAACAGTCTCGTCTATTGTTTTCCCTATTACCTTTCCTATATTCATAAGGTCTTTAGGTAAATTCTTATATCTTGCTTTTTCTGCTACGCCCAATTCTTCCCAATCCTTTAAAGGCATAATCTCTCGAGCGCCCTTAATAAAACCTTCCTTGGCTCTGTCTAATATTCTTTCAGGATTTAAGGCATCTTTTACACCACTGGCTGTCTTCTCGGCAAGTGTTGGTTGCTTGTTTTCATTAGTATCTAAAAGACCAAGTGATTTCATGGTAGCCATATATTTTTCAGGTGTGCCTTTTGCATTTTTAGCATAGGTATTATAAACATCTTTCCATACTCTTGACCTACCCTCTTGAGTTTTAACTAATTCTTTATTATAATTAGGATTAGTCATATATGTCATTGTTCCTAAAATTATATTTGTTCTTGGGTTTGATAAATCGTATTCTCCTGTTTCTTTATCTGGAAAAACTCCCAATGCACCAAGTTGAGGACGATATTTAGGTTTCTTCATTTCTTCAACCTGAATCGGGTCTACTCGCATTATATTATTTTGGTCTAATTTACCGAAGTGTGATTCCTGTGCGGCGGTTTCTTTAATAAGAGATTTTAGGTTGGAATCTCCACCGAAAAACTTATCTACCATTGTATCTGTGATAGTGGATATTTTTTCGCGCAAAGGAATACCCTCTTTATCTTCTTCACCCCCGAAATATTTAGCTTGAAGTTGCTTTAAAAAATTGGCCATTATATCCCCTTAGAAGTTAAAAATATTAGACAACCCTCTTGCGCCTTTTTGAAGCAAGCCTTCCTTCGGAGGGTTTTGGGCTTTTACTTCATTCACCTTATTTTTAACCCAATCTGCTGATAAGCCAGTTGATGCCATTGTAGCTGAGATTATATCCTCATCGCCAACCTTGTCTCTTATCATGGCCTGTATCGCTCCTGTGGCCTTGTTCTTTCTCTGGACACCTTGTTCTTGCTGAAAAGGAGTAAGTTCATCACTCGCCCTCTTAGTCGTTACCGTAGTATCTCCGACTTTCTGAGTAACGTTAAGATCAGGAAACATTCCTGCCACTTTGTCTTCCATTATCTTCTGCCCGCGCTTTATGTCCTCGGCTTGTCTTCTATTATCAGACTGAGCTTTATCGAGATTAAAAAGAGACTGTTGGAACTGAAGCTTTTTTATCTTAGCTCCTTGCTTAATTTTTTCTCTTTCAGCCTTAACATAAAAAGGGTCTAGCCTCTCCTCTGCTTCTTTGAGTTGGGCTTCCTTAAGCTTCATGTTAATATTAAAAGCTTCTTCGTTTTGTTTTAACTTAGCCTTGGCCTCTTTAATTTTTGTATAGTTGCTAACGGCATCATTCATGCCCTTGGCTAATCCTGTTGCTATTGCTAATCGTCTATTTGCCATAAATCCCTCCCGTTATAAAACTGCTGTACCTAAATCATAGCCACCATAGCTTCCACTTAACATAGATGAACCCCTGCCAGAACCAATGCCAGGAGTAACGCTCGGTGTGCTACCGCCACTCATACCAAGACTAGCCACTGTTCCTGCCATACCTACTCCGGCTTGCATTAAATCAGACCACATTTGATTTTCCTGTTCTTCTAGCGCTAATTGATTTGCTATATTTTTTCCTTGTATATTTGCGTCTAATTCAGCAGCTCCAAGTCCTTGTCCTGACCTTAAGCTACTTAATTCAAGACCACTGCCACGAACTCCGCTTAATACATCAGCGCCCATGCCTCGGCCCGTTAAATTTAACTTAGCTGTATCCATCCCAAATGCATTTGCCATCTGAGCTTCAGTTAATCCTCTTGAGCTCACGCCAGCTGATACATCAGCACCAAAGCCTAATAACTTTGCCTTATTCTCCTGTGTTCTTAAGTAATCTTCATATCCATATTTTCCTGAGACTTCACCCATAGCTTTAGATATAGCTCGAGAGCCTATGCCTCCGCGCCCTATTCCGCGCTTGGCTAGGTCTTCCTGAACGCCCGTTGTTACATCTCTCCTAACTCCTCCCATAAAATTCTTATACTCATCTCCACCAGGAGTTATTAAAGAACGGTATGCCTCAGGCACATCACCTTTTAATAGACCGCCACCAAGACCAGATAAAGCCTTTTGCGACTCTGTGTAGTAGGGTGATACTCCATATTCAGGCATATCAAATCCGAAATCACCCTCAAGCCACTCTTGCCCTTTGGGATAAAGTGCTTGTTGGCCCTTTAGGATATAAGGGTCTTCTACAAATTCAGGTATATCTACATTTATGCCACCAGCTCCATTCTTGGATGATTGATGAGCAGAATAAGCACCGATGGCCCCTACTCCTAATGTTGCCCCTCCGATTATTGCAGCAGCAGCTATAAAAGACATATTATTCCTCCTTTTTTTCTGAAACAATATCAATAAAATTCTTTGCTTCTATCTCGTCAATTTCTTTAAAATCTTTTGCTATAACTTCATCCTCTATCTTCTTTAAGTCTGTTTCTTTTGTAACATGAACCGTAACAAAAATACAGTCTTCGTGAGCATATATAATTCTTTTTGTTCCCACCTTAGTAATGCCGTGATAAGGAGCCTTGACTCGTTTCACACCAGTTTCTGTCATTATTGACATATCACCCTTCATCAGAAAAAAGGGATGCGACATTTTATGTATTTTTGTAATTAAAAGTTCGCCCTTCGGATTAAATATCTCTCTGACATAACAACCATCTGCAAAAGAGTGTTTCAACGGATTAACTTTATCTACTGCATCTCCCACAAGACACTCCGGTAATTCTCTCATTTTTACTTCTGCTTTTACAATAGAATTTCTAAATCCAACTATGTCGGGTAGTGTTTTTACTTCACGGGTAGTAAGCTTTTGTTCCCGCTTATATTTTATAAACTCCCATGCTTCATCAAAAGAAAAGGTGTGCTTTATGTCAAGCGACTTTGTAATATCATCAAATTGTTTTCTAGCCTTCTCTTTGTTTGTATCTTCTATCATTAAATTTCCCCCTCTTTTTCTAATTCCTTAATCGCCATATCTCTCATCTTGTCCTGTATTTTTGCTTCCTTTGCTCGCTCGATAACTAAATCTTCTTGTTTCTTATATTCATCGCTTAGTTTCTTTGTGTTTACTACGAAGCGTCCGTCTTTAAAGAAGCAATTTACTGGGTTTTCAACAAAATCCCAATCTCCGATGGTTCCCTTTAACTCAGCTTTTTCATAGCCGTCAGGTACTAAGGTGTCGTCAAAGCTGCCAACAGTGAGTACTTCCTTAGTCTCAGAGTCATAGATTACGATTAAAGCGTGTGCGTTTACTGTGAATAACAGTATTGCCAAAATCATTGATATAATCTTCATAAATCCTCCTTAGTCAAGTGCTACTGCAATTAGTCTAAGATAACCGGAAGTCCAGCCATCGCCACCGCTTGGTACATGTGTTCCAATTACTGCTGCTATACGATTTGAAGTTCTGATATTGCAAGTAGTCGTTGTTACATCCGTTATAAAAGAACCATGATTTTGCATATTATCATAAGAGGCATAAGCATCGCCTAATACAAATACATTGCTTGCTCCTGTTGCGGAATCAGACGCATAGAGCGTCCAAGAGACAGCAGTGGTTCCTAAACTGTGCGTTTTAGCATAAGTAGAAGACGCAGATGCAGCAAACCAATCGCTATCATAAGTTTCAAATTCATCAGTAATATATCCCGAAGCATTACAAACAGCCACGCCATTAGCAGCATTAGCAGTCGCAGTTACTCCAGTTCCACCACTTCCTACAGGGAGCGTTCCTGTTACCTTAGCTGTTAAATCTATCGTGGCATCGGTTATCTTGATATTTGTTACAGAAT
>Ga0075121_1000223_pt1 | contig 39802 bp, 40 predicted proteins | sample AntAceMetag02UKG_FD_69793 | JGI IMG/M metagenome (GOLD analysis project Ga0075121, IMG submission 69793) | Saline lake microbial communities from Ace Lake, Antarctica - Antarctic Ace Lake Metagenome 02UKG | ecosystem: Environmental > Aquatic > Non-marine Saline and Alkaline > Saline | place... | reverse complement strand
TCTTAAGATGCAGATGGCATCTTTTGAGCCAATTTTACTTGGTTATCAAGCATCAGAAAGCATTGATGATTTAGTTACTAAATTTATGCAAAATCTTCCAACATACGCTTATTTTACGAATGATGATGTTAGGCATGCTATTTGGGTGATAGATAAAGATAAATCTGTGGAACAAATATCAAACTTATTTTCTCAAGTTAAACATTGTTATATTTTAGATGGGCACCATCGAGTTGCTTCATTATGTAAAATTTATGATGACATATTGCAGTACCAAAAAAATGGAATCCAAATTCCTCCTAATTTAAAAAATTTAATGTATTGTAAAGTTGCTCTATTTCCCAGTCATAAAATTCGAATTCTTGCTTATAATCGTATTTTGAAAAATATTCCACAATTATCAGAGGATGATTTTTTGAAAACATTAGAAAAGAGTTTCACTATTGAATCGGTTGTTCATTTTAATGAAAGTTCTTTAAAGCAGGGTGTAATTGGTATGTACTTTAAGAATGAATGGTTCCATCTATCTCCTAAAAAAGAATTTTTACTAGATAATAGTTTGGCAGATAATCTGGATCTAAGTTTGATAAATAATTATTTAGTGAAGCCAATTGCAAAAAAATATAATATAAAAAAATCAGACATGCTTGAGTATGTTAATTCTTCAGTATCTTGTTCTGAGCTTGAATCAAGGTGTGAATCAACAAATGCTAAGGCAGCCTTTGTTTTTAATCCAATTTCTTTTGAAACCTTATCTTCAGTTGTTAATTTCGGCCATATGTTACCTGAAAAATCTACTTGGATTGAACCAAAGTTGAACTTATAGCTAGATGTCTAGAGTAAATGAATCGCGGCTTTTCTGTGTTTACTGTATGTTAAGTTTTTGCATTCTCAAGTGAAAGAAAGACTCAAAAATATGATAATCTTCGCAGATCTTAGGTATTTTTTTTTCTCGAAACTACGAAGAGATGAAGTTAATTCTTCTTTCCTCATAGTTTTAATTTTATCTATGGGATATTTTTCTAAAAATTTATTTTGTATAGCTTTTAGTAGTGCTATTGTATTGTTGTTCCTATCAAAAGTAATATATTTATCATAAGCAATAATAGGGATGAATACTCCTTGCTCACCAGTAGAAAGGTTTAACCATATTTTGGTCTTTGTTGTCCTGTCGGGAGCTGTTTCTTTTATTATTAACTCTGTTTGTGATCTATTTGTATATGCTTTATAAGAGAATTGGTGCTTAAGATATTTAGGTATAACTTTGCTGCAAAACTCGTCCATGCATCCTAATTGTTCGAATTTTGTAGGATATTTTTCTAAAAATTTTACTAGTAAAAATTTTAGAAAATGAGCTGTTTTTAGACAAGTTTGGCAAGGGATAAATTTATGTTTGTTAAAATCATATGTTCTACTAGTAGCAATTATATCGTTTCTTTTTGTGTCTATCATTACTAATGTTTGTTTTTGCATTAAATCAGAAGTAATATTTTTTTGAATAAAGAAAGAACAATCACTGTGCGGCCATATGTTCATGATGTAAGAGACTTTTATCGCAGACAAGCTGAAAGTAAATATGGTCATTAAAAGTAAGGTTGTATATTTTTTTATCACAACTCACCTCGTAGTATAAAACTCAAACGGATTGAACAATTGCTTATGAATGAGTTAGAATATCGAAGTGAGCTTAACTTGTAAAGAATGAATGAAGTATAGTGCGGGGTTTTGATAGAACTCAGGTCGGTGTTTGTGGATATAAACACCGACCTGAATATGTTATGATTTTTGAGTTTTACTCCAATCATCATAATATTCTTGCATAACATCTTTGATGTTTTTTCCAATAATCGGATAAGCCTCACTAGGCAAGTTTGCTAGAGCAAGTCTAATTGATGCTTTAGGTCCAGCAAAGCCTTGGCCAGGCAAGGCGATTGTAAACTTCTCTTTTGCTAATCTAAGTAAAAACTCAACAGTCAAAATATTGTCTGTAAAGTATTTACCAAAATCGGCGCCATACTTATCTGTTGCCATTTTACCTAGATCAAGCAACGTGTAATAATATGTGTGTAAAGGTCCTGTTTCTAGTTTTACTTCTAAGTTTGTGTAAAGATCTGTGATTCGTTTTAACAAAAGACCTTGAATTGATTTTCGATACTTTTTTTCTGTATCCAAAAGTTCAAATAAAGAAAATAGAGCCATAATGCATTGCTGAGGGCAAGATAGACCACCCGTGTGAGCAAGTGCAACATCGCGGCTATCCATTTCAAGCCTATCGATAAACTTGATCTTTTCAGGTGTTGCAGAGTCCATTTTGTATCGATCATTTAATTTGGCAATATCGTCTTTTGGTAATTTGGCGATAAGTTCATCAATAATGTTATCTTCATGCAACATTGTTACGCCAAGTCTCCATCCTGTAACACCAAAGTATTTTGAAAATGAATATACACAGATAGTGTTTTTAGGTATCACGCCAACAATAGAGTTAAATTCATCTGCAAATGTTGCATAAACGTTATCTGTTAATGCAATTAAGTCTTTACGTTTTGTTGAGACTATCTTTTCTATTTTTTCTAAAGTCTCTTTTTTAAGCGCAACTGATGGTGGGTTAGATGGATTTACAAAAAAGAGTGCTTTAACTTTAGGATCTTCCAGCTTTTTTATTTCTGAATCAGGAATTGAATAACCTTTGTCTTCATCACCTTCAATATAAAGTTCAACTAGTTTATAATCATTTAATTCTGGAATTTCCAGGTAGGGCGAAAATATTGGAGTAATTATTGCAATGTGGTCACCAGCATTTAGAATCTTGTTTTCTTTTAAAGAATCGAAGATATAGACCATGGATGCTGTTGCGCCTTCTGTTGCAAAAAGATGAAAATTACCTTTTTTTGATAGTTCGCCATTAAATAGAACTTGATTAAGATATTCAAAAACTATTTTTTCTACATTAGGGAAAATTCTTGGTGGGTCTGGATAATAATCACCCAAAGCTGCGTCTGCAAGTTCATGAACTAAATTATCAGGAATTAGGCCTAGTTTTTTTTCGCAATATTCAAGAGCTTTTTTTAAGAATGTTGCTGTATCTTTGTCCTCAAGCTTATCTAAAAATAGATCAAGTTTTTTTGCGATTCCATCAGCTTTTATTTTTAAGCCCAGACTTTCTATGTTCGTGTTTGCTTTTGCCAATTGCGTTGCAAAAAGATTTAAATGGTTAAAAGCATTTCTGGCTGGTGTGTTTAAAAAGTTAGGGTTTCCTCGACCTGCGTTTAATACTTGAGCGCCTTTTACTTTAGCAGCAGCCCCGGCTGCTTTTATTAGAACGTTTTTAAACTCAAATGGACTCATATCCAAGTATTGTTTTATTTCTGGTTTCATATTTTTACCTTTTATTTGGCTTTAGCTTTAACTGTAATTTTCCAAGAAGGCTTTTTGATTTTGTAAAGAATGAAAGGAATAGCCAGTACTGTTGTAAGAATAGAAAATAGAACTATCTGATAGAGTTTTTCATTACCTGTTGGGAGTTGAGAAGGAGGAAGAACTGCAACTACATAACCTAGTAATAATGTTGATAATCCAAGTAGGGCTACAAACCACATGCCGAAGTTTCCACCCGGAATCTTATATGCTCTTTTAACTTTTGGTTCTTTATATCTTAGTCTAATTCCTGCAAGTAGCATAAGTGAGTACATTGTAAAATATATTAACATTGCTATTGCAACAGAGATCCAGAATGCAATATTAATATTTGGTAGAAGTAAAAAGCTACCACCAATTATTGAAATTAAGATTGCTTGAACTATTAATAATCTGGTAGGTGCGCCATTTTTATTAGTTTTTTTGAAGTATGGAGGTAGTTGGCCATTTTGTGCGCTAGCTAATATTCCTTTAATTGGTCCCATCAGCCATGTATTTATTTCACCAAGTGCACCCATAGTAACCATTATAGCAATAATAGGAACAACCCAGACCATATCGAATTTTGCAAAAAAGGATGTGAATGCTTCCATTATGCCGGCAAGTAAGCTAATTTCTTTTCGGGGTACTACTGTGGCAATAGAAAGTGAACCAAAAACATTAATAATAAGTCCCACTATTACAACAAGGAATATAGCAAAAGGATAACTTCTTCTTGGATTTTCAACTTCAGCCGCGTGACATGCAGAAACTTCAATGCCACCAAAGGCTCTCATAAATCCAACAAGAAGAACCAGAGTAGTAAGCTGTTTTAAGTTAGGAATTAAGTTGCTCCAGGTAAAGGAGATATCGAGTGCAGGTTTGTTGCCCATTAAAAAGTAGACAGCTCCCAAGGTAATTAATAACGCTGCTGGAAACAAAACCCCGGTTAAAAAGCCAACTGTACTAATTATAGATGAAGTTCGTTGTCCTCGCATTACAGAACAGGTTAATCCCCATAATGTAACGAGCAAGACGCCTAGAAGAAAGAGTTTGCTTTTTGCAAGGTGGGGGCCAAAGATAAATGCTATCGAGCCACCAACGAAATAGAGCTGTGACACTATTCCGATTATCATATAGCTCCATTGTAACCAGATACTAACAAACCCCCAGGGTTCACCGAAGGCCTCTTGTACCCAGGCGTAAATTCCGCCTTGTTTTGGCCAGCCGGTTGCAAGTTCGGCTGAAACTAATGCTACTGGAATAAAAAAACCAATTGCTGCGATTAGTGCAAAGAATATCATGTGCATGCCAGTTTCTGCTTCTGTTGGTAAGTTACGTACGCTTACCGTAAGAGCTGCAGAAATCATTATGAGCGTAAACAGGCTCATTTTTTGTGATGTTTTAGCCATGCTAAAATCTCCTTTTATTAGATTTGTATAATAGGACACCATCTCAAAACGCTAATAAATTTGGATGTGACTTATAAAGTATTTTGAAATAAAAATTAATTGGTATTATGATGAGAAGAAAGAGAAGGAATGTTATATGAAGTTAATAAAAAGTTTTATTTTTGTATTCTTATTTTTACCAAATTTTATACAAGCTACTGCTCCTGGTTACGACCAGGATATAAGCCTGGCGATTCTTAAAAAATTTAATAAAAATTTATCTGCTGAATTTAATACAGAATATCGTAGGTACTTTAAGCCAAATTATGATTATTTACATTTTGAAGGTTATGCAACTTATACTCCTAAGCCTAAAGGTTTAGATTTGGGTGCTGGTTACAGAATAGTACCTGGTTTTTTGAGAACGGAGCAACGTTTTTATTTAGATCTTTCTGTTAAGGGTGGCACCAACAAATTCAAACTTACAAATACTACTGGTCTTGAATATAGAGCCCGTAGGGATACTTATGATGTTTTTTTTATTAAAGACGAAATTAAATTAGGCTATGTCCTTAAATCTAATAAGTCCTGTTATTTGGAGCCCTATATTGCAAACGAAGTTTTATTAGAGATTAAATCTAAGCAGGCTCCGCAGAATTGGTTTTTTGTTGGTTTATTTTCTAAACAGCATGATAATAAATTCTTTGTAAATTTTTATTATTATAACCAAGTTTCATTCAAGAGCTTTAAGTATCCGAATACTTGTCAACATTCTTTTGTATTAAACTTTACGTTCTTTATTCCTGAAAGTAAGAAAACTAAGAGATTCGAAGACCTTTCTTATGTTCACATATTATCTTAATCATAAGAAATTTTTTTGCTTCGCATTTTCTTTGTTTGACTTTTGTGAGCTTTTTCTTTTAATCGAGCTTCTTTTTTAGCTTTTGATACTTTTGTTCCCATTCTCTTTTTAGGAACATAAAGAGCTTTTTTTACAGTGTAAGCAAGTTGATCAAGAGCATTTTCCTTGTTTTGTTGTTGGCTACGTGAAGAGCTATTGTTTATAATCAAGTCACCGTCATTAGTAAGACGTGATTGCAGATTTTGTATTACTATTTCTTTTTGGTTTTGATCAAGTGCGCTAGAATTTTTTACGTTCCAGCGCACTGTAATTTTAGTATCTGATTTGTTAACATGTTGGCCACCTGGGCCGCCGGACCGACTTGCTGTTATTTCAAGCTCGTGGGTTGGTATTGAAATTCCGTTTTTGATATGTAAATTGTTCTTCATTTATAATCTTTCTTTTGTTAGGTTACTAGTATAGTTGAGCAAAGCAGATTGGATAAAGTCAATGAAAAAAGGGTAGTATTGTGAGTACAAAAAAAAAGTTTATGATTTTAGTTGGTATCTCTTGTTTTTTAGTTTTTTTATTTTTTATATACACGTTTAATTTTTATAGAAGTAAGCATGTTGCAATGGTTACGGTATCTACTTCAAACCGAATTGTATTTTCCAAATATACCATTAATTCTTTTAAAAAATATGCTCAACGTTGGAATTATGATTTTTATCATCATTCATTAAAATTAGATTCTTCTCGTCCTGCTGCATGGAGTAAGATAAGGGCTGTTTTAGATTTATTAAAAGATGATAGATATGAATGGGTTGTTTGGTTTGACGATGATATATTTATTACCAATCCTGAAATTAAACTGGAAGAACTTATCGAAAAATATGGCAAAAATGTTGATCTTATTTTATCATCTCACAAAGTTAATCCTAGTCTATGCAATGACATCAATTCTGGGTTATTTCTGGTTAAGAATACGCAATGGTCAAAAGAATTTTTTAATAAGGTATGGGATATAGGTAATCATCGTTATAACCAAGAGAGTGGTAGCTTTTGGGAGCAAAGTGCCATTATGGATCTTTTGTCAAAAAATGGTGAGTATTATAATAGTTCACATATAAATATGGTTCCTGCTAGAAAAATTCAATCATATATTACGTTACTTTTTAAAGATGATAAAGGTGATTATGGTCAGTGGAAACCAGGGGATTTTGTTGCTCATCTTCCTGCAGCGCATAATGAAATTAGAGCTTCTATTTTTAAAAGTTTTACGGAGAATACTTATGAATATCCTCCGATACCTTTTAATCTAGATAAAAATTTTACTATCAAGCAATAATTTATGGGGTTGTTGCCTCAAAGAGTTTGCCCCAGAAACCTGGTTTATCTTCTTTTTTTATAGGCTTAGGTTCTTCTTTTTTTAATGTGATTTTACTAACTTGATACAAAAACCATGCCTTTTCCATTTGTGTGTTAGCTTCAAGTGCACATATTACAACATGTCTTGGAATTAAGAGTCCGTCAATTTCTGTGCCGTTATTTGCAATTGCTTTTGCCAATATAAACTCTTTATCTGCGTATCTTGGACATACATATACTGGTTTTAAAATTTTAATTTCTTTGATTTTTGATAGTTCAAGTTTATTTATAGAGTCATCGGTTTCTTTTCTGATGCCACCAATTGAAGTGTGACCCGTAAAAGATATATTTTTGACTGGGATATCGTTTTTGTCATCATAGATTGTGCCCATAAATTTACCTTGTCCTTCATCTAGCGGCACAAAGCTGGGTGTAATAGTAGTATTTCCTTGTGGTCCTGGGGACATACTAATACACATTAGTGTTACTATCGCTAATAAAGATATTTTGTGGATTTTGTTCACGCTTGTTTCCATCGTTACTCCCTTTTTTAACCGTATAATATGTTAATTACACTAAAACTTACGGTATCAAAAATAGGGTGAGGGATACAAGAATGTTTATTAAAATTAGAATTTAGATGTAGTTTGGAAGATGGCGGAGAGGGAGGGATTCGAACCCCCGGTCCCGATTTCTCGGGACAGCGGTTTTCAAGACCGCCGCATTCAACCACTCTGCCACCTCTCCGTGGGATTATACGCTTTAGGCTTGTTAGCTGTTGGCCTGCCATTCATAGCCAGGTAGGGCGTAGAATGGCGGAGAGAGAGGGATTCGAACCCTCGATCCCGGTTTCCCAGGATACTCGCTTAGCAGGCAAGCGCTTTCGACCACTCAGCCATCTCTCCGCGTATAAACGTGATTTTCAAATTTGGCCTGCTGGCCTGCCGGGCGGAAGCCCAACAAACAAGGCATGGCCTGCCAACCGTAGCCACGTAGGGCGTAGGTTGGTGCGCCCAAGGGGAGTCGAACCTCTAACCTTCAGATTCGTAGTCTGACGCTCTATCCAATTGAGCTATGGGCGCGTGCTAATGCTTTCTTATTCAATTGCCTGTACACCATAGCTTTAGCGTCGGTGGAAAGGGTTTTATCGAACAATTTCGATTTATATGTGTTAGTATAAAAGATATTATTCTAAGTTGCAATTAGAATTGGGTAAAAAAATAAAAAACAGGAGCTTTTACTTTGATTATTGATATAAAAGTGATGCCTAGCTCTGGTAAACAGAAATTTATATTGGATAAATCTGGACAGGTTAAGTGTTATTTAAAGAGCGCGCCTGAAGGTGGCAAGGCCAATTTAGAGCTTGTTAAGTTCATGTCTAAACAGCTTAAGATTCCAAGAGATGGTATTACAATCTTACTGGGGGCTACTGCGCGTAAAAAACGCCTAAAAATTGATTTGGATATTACTTTTGATGAGTTAATATCTAGATTGGGAATCGCTAGGCAATTGGATATTCAGATCCGTTGATTGTTTTTAGGAGCCTAATAATATTTTGATGAAGGAGCTTGATCTGATCGTTTGTTGTGGGATCTATTTCTAAAGATTTTAGCTGAGTATTGCTTTCTTCTAGACAGTTTATATTTTTTGATATGATGACGTTACTTTCTTGTAGCCATTCTTTAGTTTTTATGTATTCGATTGTGTCTTCTTGTATACTATTTAAGTAGTTTATTGCTCTTATATATTCTTGTAAATGTTTTATTATGTCAGATGAAAATTTGAAGTGGTGGTCTAGTAGCATTTTTTCTTTATGATAATAGCTTTGTTCTTCGAATTGAATTTCCCGTTTAAATCCACCTTCTCTGACGTTAATTCCCCGGGGGGCAGAGCGTTGTTTCATACAAAAACAGTTTATTGTAAACAAAATACCTATAAAAAATAAAACACTAGTTTTCATCTGTTAACCTAACAATAGTGCCTGATAATCTTTTTAACTTTCCCATTGTTTGTTCACTCTCTGGGTCTAATCTCAAGCTTACTAGTCTGTTTTTCCATTTTTCTATCATGGGTGCAACCTGAACTCTTGCTTCTTCAAAATCTATCAAGATTGTTACTTCAAGGCTAGTAATAAGTTTTTCAAATTGTCGGGGCTTAATGTTTTCAAGAAGTTTTATCAATGCCGTTTTGTTATTAACATCAAAAAGCTTATTAAAAAAATTTAACCAATACATTTGTATTGGTTCGGCTGTTAATTTTAAGAAAAATTTTAATTCAGGTCTTAACCTGAAGTGCTTTCGCCACTCCCTGATTTTTCGAGTCGTTGCCGTTGGGTTTGTTTGTAGGCCTCTAACCACAGTGGTTTTATAGTAATGAATAATAACTGAGCGTTCATCTTTTGTAATCGTATTATTAGTAAATCTTTGATTTTCTTTATAAAACAAGTTATTGAAATAACTGAAATAATAGGTTGTTATCCCCGATTTTATTTCATGTATAAAATTTTTTATTTTATCTTTTGTCTCTATCTCTATTTGTTCTTTTGTTAAACTTTCTAAGTTTGTTTGCCATTGTTCTATTTGAGGTGTTTTACTGTGGTCTAAATCAAGACAACCTTTTATTAGTGTATTTAGGTCTTGTGCTTTTTTCCTTATTTCTTCTTTAGGCGTTTCTTGAAACTTTTCTATTAGATAAGCTGGGGCTTCTTTACAAAATAATGAATTGTGCTCATTGAACCATTCTTCTGCCTTTTGCTTACAAGTTTGTTTTTGGTTTTCATTATGCATGCAGTGTAAGTTTGGTTTTGGTGTTGCTAGAAAAAGTAAAACCAAAAATATAATTTTATTTAAATAAGTTTTTTTCATATGTGTATGACCTTAATTTTATTTTGGATCCAAAATTCGATGGATATAAAGTATGTAAAAAATGTTATTAAAGTCAATAATAAGCCGTGATTTTTTTAAGGTCTTGGGTTGTAGGGTTTTATTTTTGCTGGAAGTTGTTCTACTCTTTTTACTTCTTCTTCTTGTAGCCTTAGAGCATATTTTTCTCGTTGTTTTTGTAACAATTGTTGTCGATCTTCCATTTCTTTTATTATTATTTTTATTTGTTCTCGTTGTTCTTGTTCTTGGTGTATTTGTTGTATTTGTTCTTGTTCTTGTCGTTGTTGTCTTCTTTGTCGTTCTATCAACCTATCTAAATACTCAATTGTGAAACTACTTTTGAAGTTAAACATGCTGATAGATAAAAAACAGATCAATATGAGTTTGGAAATTTTTTTCATGATAGTTGTTCCTAAAAAATAATTTTATTTATGTGAGGCTTGAATTTTTATTACAAAATAAAAGAATAAAGGCTCAACAGTCAATAGGTGTCATATCTCACCGTAGCCACGTTATAGGGCGTAGGCGGAAAATCCCGGACTAAGTGAATTAGCTGTGATATTTTTAAACTCTTAGTTTATAGAATTTCATTCTTTATAAAATAATACAGTTACAACAGGATTCTTCGTCTGCTTGTTCTATTATTATTTGTTGTTGTTCCATTATTAATGGTGTGACTAGGCGCAAACCTTCTAGTCGTAAGTCTTTATCTATTAGAAATCGTAACAAATATAATGACAATCGTAGCATTGGTTGTAATTGTTCTTCTAGTATTAGTTTTATTATTATTACTTCCTTTTCGAACAGATTTTTTTGGTTTTGCAGCTTTGCATTAACTCTTGCTGATTCTATCAGATTTAATAGTCTTTTTCTTTTTTCTTTTAGTTTTTCTACTGATTCACCCTGTTCTATTTTGTGTAATAGTTCTTGTTCCTTGTGGTCTAGTTGGTTGAGGTCTCGTTGTTGTAGTTCCTTTATATAGAATTCTATATCTATTCCTTTTCCGTTAAGGAAGAACGCTAGACCATTTGCTTCTATTAGTTGTAGTACTTCTTCAGGTGTTAGTTTTTCTATTTGTTGTTGTTCTGCTTCTTCAAATGTTAGTTCTTTTCGTGGTATGGCAAAACTATTTGTGACGCCACAAACGCTGAGGGATAAAAAACAAAGAAATATTAGTTTGGAAAATGTTTTCATGATAGTTGCTCCTAAAAAATAATTTTATTTAAATGAAACTTGAATTTGTTGTTACAAAGTAAAAGAATAGAGGCTCAAAGTCAATTTTGTTTAATCAGTTGAGCTCAGCGGGTGTAATTGCGGTAACAGAGAGTTTATGCCTACGCCCTATAACGTGAGACAGGTTTGACTCCCTGTTTAAGAGTAATAAGTTGTTAGGTATTTGTAGAATTTCATTATTTATAAAATAGTACAATCATAAGATTGTAGGCTTTGTCCGTGTTGTACTAGTCGTTTTTGTAGTTCTAGTAGTTCTAGTCCTAGTTGTTGTAGTTGTTGGTCTATTTGTTGTAGTTCTAGTTCTAGTTGCTCTTGTGGTATTAGTTGTTGTTGTAGTAGTAGTTGTAGTTGTAGTAGTAGTTGTCGTAGTTGTTGTATTAGTTGTAGTTGTTTCTGTTGGTGTAGTATTTGTGTTCGTTGTTGTTGTTCTTGTTGTACTCGTGTTAGTTCTTCAAAGTCCATTGTGAAACTACTTTTGAAATTAAACATGCTGATAGATAAAAAACAGATCAATATGAGTTTAGAAATTTTGTTCATAGTAGTTGTTCCTAAAAAATAATTTTATTTATATGAGATTCGAATAGTTGTTACAAGATAAAAGAATAGAGGTTTGAAGTCAATTCTTTTATCTTTCTTGGATTTTTACATTAAATATTTTTTATATCTAAGCGAACTTGTTTAATCGGCTGACGCCCTATAACGTGAGACAGGTTTGACCCTCTATGTAAGAGTAATAAGTTGTTAGGTATTTGTAGGATTTTCATTATTTATAAAATAGTACAATCAGAAGATTGTAGCTTTCGTCCGAATTGTACCAGTTGTTTTTGTAGTTCTAGTAGTTCTAGTCCTAGTTGTTGTAGTTTTAGTTCTAGTTGCTCTTGTGGTATTAGTTGTCGGTGTTGTAGTAGTAGTTGTAGTTTTTGTATTAGTTGTCGTTGTTGTTGTAGTAGTTGTAGTAGTTGTTGTTGTTGTCGTTGTTGTCGTAGTTGTTCTATTTGGTGTAGTTGTTGTTCTGGTGGTAGTCCTTCAAATTCCATTGTGAAGCTACTTTTGAAGTTAAACATGTTGATAGATAAAAAACAGATCAATATGAGTTTGGAAATTTTTTTCATGATAGTTGTTCCTAAAAAATAATTTTATTTATATAAGATTCGAATTTTTGTTACAAAGTAAAAGAATAGAGGTTTAAAGTCAATATATAAATGGAGGGTATCATGAACAAGTATCTTTGGTGGGGTATAAATTCAGCAGGTCAAGATCAAAAGGGTGTTTTGTCTGCAATTTCTCAAGAAGATCTGAAAAGTTTGTTGCTGCAAGAAGGTGTCGCGCTTTTAAGCTGTAAGGTTTATCAAGAGAATAGTTTTAAAAACGTTTTAAATTTTTCTTTAAAAATATCTTTAGAACAGAAAGCCTTTTTTTTAGAGCAACTTGCAACTTTAATAAACAGTGGGGTGGAACTTCTGAAAGCTTTAGAGTTAGTTGTAAAGCAAGTTAAAAACAAAAAGCTAAAAGATGCGATAGATAAAGTTATAAGCAATGTGGCAAGTGGGGAATCGCTTTCAGATGCGTTATCAAAGCATAAAAATATTTTTACAGACTTTATGATTCATGTAACAAGATCAGGAGAAGATGCGGGTAAGCTGGGATTTGTTCTTAAGAATTTATCAGATTATTTAAACTCTTGTTTAAGCTTAAAAAAGAAAGTAACTCAGGCATGTCTATTGCCATTTATAACTTTAACCTTTGCAATATCTATAATTTTGGGACTGTTTATTTTTGTGATCCCTCAATTTGAAGATTTTTTTGTAAGTATGGATAAGCCTGTGCCAGATATCACAAAATTTATTATGTCCATAAGCTTGTTTCTGAGGTCAGCAAATATTGCATTGTTTGGGTTGGGTTTATTGATAGTTGTTTTGATTTGTAAGCTTATATTTAAGATCAAGCGCGTAAGTTTTATAAAAGATAAAATAATTTTAAGACTTTGGGTTTTAGGAAAACTGTTCTTGTTCTTTGATCTCGTCTCTTTCTTGCAAATAGTCTCTATGTTTCTTTCTTCAGGCATACCATTAAAGCAGGCTTTGGAGCTATCAAGTAAGAGTCTTAAAAATAGGTACTTACAAAATAAACTAAATATAGTTACTAAGCTTGTTTCTCAGGGGCAATCTTTACAAAGTGCTATGCACTCTATTGGAGATAGCATTTTTCCAGAAAACTTGGTTGCAGTTGTTAGTGTTGGTGAGCATTCGGGTAATCTTGATATTATGTTACAAAAGGCAGCAAAGCTCTTTCAGCGGGATCTTGATAATAAATTGAAGCTTATAACAACTTTGTTGCAGCCAATTTTAATGATATTTATTGGCTTATTAATTATATTTTTGTTGTTGGCTGTTTATATGCCAATTTTTAATATGGCAAGTTTGGTTTAGTTTTCTATTAACCAGTCCGTTGATACTTTGAAAAGTTTTATCGTTGTGGCGGCTGAAATTTTTATGATTATAGGGATATCTTTTGTGGTGAGTTGCAAGCTTAGCTTGGCAATAAATTTGTCCCAGTTTTCTCCTTGCGTTCTTATTTCAGGACAGTTATCCAGACTTAGGTAACGTAAGTTTTTGTTTGCAGGAAAAGCTTCTAAAAGATTTGCGGTTGTAAGTTCTGGTGAATCTGAAAGATCTATCTTTTGTGCAGTCGATAGTTCTTCTGTATTTTTGATTAAGCGTCTTTTAGTTGCGTTGTGTATAGTTACAGGTTCTGGGTGAAAATTTAATTTTATTGGTTTACTTGGTTGTTTTCGACGAGTGCGAAATTCCATAGGTTTTGCTTGAATGAAAGTGAGAATTACAAGGATTGATAGTTTGGATACTATGCTTTTTATCATAAACACTCCAAAGACTTTGAAACATTTGAAAATTAACTTTGGGCCAGAGTAGCCCTGTTTCTTAAATTTGTCGATTTCTAGTTAAAAAAGAAACTATTTCTTGACGATAATGGCCGTTATGGTAGCATATAAGCATCGATAAAGAAGTTTGAATTAATGCCGAAGTGGCGGAATTGGTAGACGCACGGGACTCAAAATCCCGCGGTGGTAACACTGTGTCGGTTCGAGTCCGACCTTCGGCACCAGCCTACTCGCGCCATAGCTTTAGCGACGGCGGATATGGCTTGGCAGGTCGTCTATACCCTAGTTTCTTAGTTCCTTTATTCAAGAGAAATGACTATGTTTCAAAACGATTGTATCTTTTGTAAAATCATAAAAAAAGAGATTCCAGCTAAAATTATTAAAGAAAATGACCATGTAATGGTTATCGAAGATGTTTCGCCAAAGGCTCCTGTTCATTATCTGATTTTGCCTAAAAAACATATAATTAATCTTAATCACCTAAAAGAGCAAGATAGAGATGTAACATGGCATATGGTTAAAATGGCTCAAGAGATTGCAAGAGATATTGAAAAAGAGTCAGGAAAAGAGACTTCTTTTAATATAATAGCTAATAATGGTGCGGATGCAGGTCAGTCGGTGTTTCATATGCATTGGCATTTTATTTCTGGTAAAAATATATATCTAAATGGATTAGAACTATAATGAATTTTTTAGCTAAGCTCCTTAAATTTTTCATGCTTTTTGTTGTGCCAGTTTTTGTTATTGCTGTTTTGGTGATATCGTATTTCGCCTTAAAGAAATTGGCTTTTCCTTATGATCGTATAATGCCTAACGGTAAAAAGCAGTCTGTTATAGCTGTTCAGGCTAATAAAGATATTTTAAAAAGACCAAATTGCAGGTTTGTTAACTTCAATTCAAAGGACGGTATAAAGCTTTCAGGCTGTTTACTCAAAAGTCAGAGTAGGGTGCCTAAGGGTAATTTGTTGCTTTGTCATGGTTATGCTAGTCGTAAAGAGTTTATGTATGACTTTATTGATATGTTTCCAGATTATAATATCTTTTTGTTTGATTTCAGGGCACATGGTAATAGTCAGGGCAGAATAAGAACAATAGGTTTTCATGAATATAAAGATGTTCTTGCTGCAACAGAGTATTTTAAGAAACAGATGGGGGTTTCTACTAATTCTCTTAATCAGACACCATTTGTTATTTTAGGTGTTTCTATGGGTGGTGCTGCAACGCTTAAAGCTGTTGAAGCAGAACCAAATTTGTGTGATATTCTTATAATTGATTCGGCTTTTGCCAATCTAAAGCGTGTTATTCGAAATGCCTTTTGCCTTAAGTCAGGGCTTCCGGCTTATCCTTTTTTGTCTGTTTTAAAGACTTTTATTAAATTTGCTGCTGATTGTAATGTTGATGAAATGAATTTGTTAGAAAAGCTTGATAGTGTCAAGCAGCCAGTTCTATATATTCATTCATGTGTAGACGAAATAGTTCCTCCGGATGAAACTCTTTCTATGTATGCAAATACTGGTAATAAAAAGTCTAAATTATGGATTGGACCTGCGTGTCGGCATGGTCAGTTAAGAAAGCTTTGTTGGAATACTTATAAAAACAAGGTTTTCAAGTTCTTTAAAGCCTATTGCGGAAGTTAAATTTTCATATTAATATCTTTATATAGAGTTCGATTTTAGGGTGGGCATATTATTTAGGGATATTTGTTATGAATTTCAAGAAAAATTTTTTAGTTCTATTTTTATTCGTATTTACATTGAATGTTTGTGCAGCTGAAAGTCTTTATAAGCCAAACTTGTTTAGTAGGGCGCTAGGATATGTTTCACAGTCCAGGCCTATATGTTTATTTGATAAGCATATTATGTCTAATATTTTTCCTATTAAATTTGGCAATGAGTCTGCCTCGCAGCAATATATAGACCTAGGAAAAGAGGCCCAGGATTCCGTGGGGATACCTCAAGAACGTCAAGTTCCAATAAAAAGTTTTTTTAAGAATATGCCTTTTTTCGGACAATTTGCTGGAGCCGTTGCAGAACCTGACGCTATTTGTGTGAATGAAGAAAAGCTTAATCAGCAAACATATGGAGCAAGGCGTTTTGCTATGTTTCATGAGGCCGTTCATGAGAAATATAATGATTTATCTGTTGATGCAATTGTTGAGTTAGTTGCGATGATTGTATTTATGGTAGGTGCACATAAGTTAATAAAGGCTATAAAGCCTAAAGGGCGATTTAAGGCATTACATGTTATTGCTGTTATAGCAGCAGGCTTTGTAGGAGGCTCGATTTGTTCGTCATATTACCATAAATTTTTTGAAAGACGTGCGGACACCCAAGGCATTTGGGCTGCAGCTTGTCATAAATGCGCACAGGAAGTAGCAGATCGAAGACGTGTGTCATTTGAGCAAGAAAAAAATCCCCTAAGATACAAAGGATATTTGTGGGCAAATGATTTTGAACAGATTGCGCAGGAATTACAAAATCAAGGCAAGCTTTGTTCTCATCATAAAAATAATTAAGTTTGTTTGTTCGGTAAGGCCCTTCGGCAAGCTTCCAGCCTTCGTCAAGGCTTCGGTGGATAGGCAGGGTGAACGGGTTTAGGCCATACGGCCTTTTTTGGAAGTAGGATGAATATCTTTTGGGTTAAATTTCTCAATCATATATTCCAGATCATCAATAGAATCTTCTAAAACCCTAAAATAATATCTTAAAGAGTTCTTTTTCTTGTTAGAAGCATTTCTTCTATAAGAAACGCGAATGCTTTTTAAATGGCTTTTGAATAAGCCTTTTTCATCTTTTAATTTAGCTAAGAGACTATTAAGTTTATCTAGATTTTGGCGATTAGTTATAAAAGTAGGAAATGTGGCATAAAAGTTTTTTTCGATATTATGGTATCTTGTGAGCAACTTAAGCATTTTATCATATTTATAAGGCGGGGCTTTTTCTGTAAAAGCATGATCTCTACCCGTTTTTACTAGCAGGCTGGTTTGGGTTTGTTTATTATTTTTAATTTTATATGGGTGAAACTGTTTTTTTATAAGTAATAGAATAGGCGATATAACTATGATCGCTATAGATAAGAATGTAATGAATCGATCTTTGTTTTTTAATATCTTCATAGTTTCTACCTAGTTTGAACCTAACTTCTACTCTTCTCTATTTATAATTGTAAAGATATGGCCAGAAATATGCAATAACTTAGTATAATTTTATAGAAATAATATTGCTAATAATCATGAACAGGGCCGTTTGACATTTGTTCTATGATAGGTGAATATTTATAGCTTATTAGGTTAAAAATTGCAAATTTTATTAATAGAAAGAAGGTTATGAACCTATTTGTAGTGATTCCAGGCATAGTTTTTAGCATGTTTTCCGTTATAACATTATCCTATATCTCTATGGCCACGGTTGTTGGACCCTGGATGGCGCCACTGATAGTTCTTATGAGTAGTATTCTGCTTAAATTCCGAAAAGTTGCAAAAAGTAGGTCTCAAACAAATCAGGAGTTGGCTCTAATTCAAACGGTAGGTTCTATTGGCGGGTTAATTGCAACAGGTGTTGGATTTTCTTTGCCTACCTTATATTTTTTGAACCCTGTTATATTTAACGAAATGCTCAAAGCTCCCCTTTATTTTGCAGTATTTATTGGAACTTTATGCCTTTGTGCTGGCGGCCTGGGGATTTGGCTCGCTCGATGTTTTGCTCAAAGATTTGTAAAACAAGAAGATTTAAAGTTTCCGGTGAGTCAGTTAATTTATAAAACTATAACTTCTGGAAACCAGGCAAAACAGGCAAAGAAAATGTTTTTTGGTTTGGGAGCAAGTTGGATTTTTTGTTTTTTAAGGGATGGTTTTTTAAGTTTTAAAGGATTTATTCCTAAACAGATTTCTATTTTGCCAAGTCTCTTGGGTAGCAGTATTATTATTCCAATGGTTCCCATGTATTGGGCTATTGGTTTTATTACAGGAATAAAAATTGTTTTTCCGTTGTTGGTTGGCATGCTTTCTAAATATTTTGTTTTATGGCCAATAAATAATCACTCTTTATATCTTCCATTTAATTTGTTTTCTGTAATGTCTGATGTTGACTTTAGTACTGCTTTTTGTAGTGGTCTGGTTGTTGCAGAACTTGCTTTAGGTCTGGCTAAATATCCTGCTATTTTTTGTAGTAATCTAAAAAAATGTTCAGGGTTTAATGTTTTGGGCAAGATTAAGAGTATAAAGACTTTTTTTGCTGCACCTGGCAAATCTATAATTGGTTTTGAGGCGGTTTTTGTTTTATCGCTAAGTTTTGCTTTTTTAACCTATTTAAAGTTTAATTTCATAGCACAAATTCTACTTATAGCTTTTACTATTGCTGCTACTTATCAGTTAAGTTATTTGGGATGTAAAATTGGTTTAGTGACATTCGGTCGCTTTGCAACTTTTATTATGATTCCAATGATGCTTATGTTTAAGCTTGATTTTATGCAAATCACAATGTTGTGTGTCTTTTTTAATGTTTGTTCTGCTGCGGCCTCTGATCTTTTATTTGATTATAAAGTTGGGCAACTGTGTGATATAAGTCCTAAAAGGATCCATAGATATCAGTGGTTAGGGCTAATAGTTACTGCTTTGTGTATAGGTTTTTTCTTGTGGTTACTCTTTAGTAATTTTCAACTAGGTTCACCAGAGCTTTTTGGCCAAAGAGGTAAGACTCGAGCTCTTTTGATTCAATCTGTAGGCTTTAATTTGTGGGTTTTATTTTTTGGTTTTTTATTTGGTTGGCTTTTAAAGAAATTAAAGGTTAGCCCAACAATGGTTTTAGGTGGTATTCTAATGCCTAATTCTTTAACCATCGGTCTAATTATTGGAGCTGTGTGCTCTTGGCTGAGCAAAGAGCCGAGCGAGCAGGAGCCTGCTTGGTCCGGAATATTTGCTGGTGAATCTGTATGGATGCTTGTGAGTATTTTGACTAAAATGTTTTTATAAATTAAAGATTATTTTTTTAATTTATTTAGTTCTAAATTAAGCTTCTTGATAATTCTATGTTTATATTTCTTGGTGTTGGGATATCTGTTAGTACTGATCCCTTTTCTAGTTCTATGCCATAGGCTTTAATTTTTTTGATTCCGGATGTGCGAGGTAGCCCAAATGCCTCGTTTATTTTTGGTTTCATTTTTTCTACTGTTTCGCCATTTTCTATAAAAAGATCAATTGTTTTTTTAGTGTTACCGTTATCACGTCCTACAATAGCAATGATTTATTCCAAAGTCTTCTTATACAAAGGGCCTTTCTAGTATAATGATTCTTGATTGGGGCTTATTTTATTATTTTTTACGGGGGAGTTAGGGATGAAGAAATATTATATTTTATTTATGTTTGTGGCCTATTCTAGTTGTTATTGCATGAATGAGGAGTTTAGCCAAGAGTTTGAATACGTTCTTGTTGATCGGGAGCTTTTACAAGAACTCGCTATTTCTAAGGTTGATTTGCATGGTAGTGGTTTTGATTCTGATCTTGATTCTTGGCTAGCTTGTAGAAGTGATGAAGAAAAAGAAGATATAAAATCTGTTCTTGATGGATATGCTGCTTGTTTAATTAATAATGAAAAGTTTAATGATTTCTACGAGATTTATAAGAAATATTGTAACTACTTTACGATTGTCTCTCTTAATAAAGCTTGTTTTATAAAAACAGGTTGTTTTCTGGATAATATACAGAAAAATACAAATAAAGAATGGGCTAATCAGATTGAGCAGTTTATAAATAGATATAAACCCGAAGTGCTACGTAGATTTCATCTGGAACGACTAGTTAAGAAAGTATCTGATGGGTTTGTTTCTGATATACGGTATCCTTCTTAACTAACACTTTTCTATAAAAACGTTTAGGCTGCTTTTTTGTAAAAGAAGCGGCCTTTTTTTATTCGATAAAAAACTAAAGTTATGTTAGTCTCTCACCAGTTTAATTTTTTTAATTCACAACAGACAAAGCAGAAGGTTTTTTATGAATAAACTATATTTTGTTTTCTTGATTTTAATCACTTTTGATCTTGGTGCAATGGAGGCTGATGGGCCAAGGCTTCTTGTGCCAGAATTAGAAAGATTAAGCTTAATACCTAGTCCAAGCGCCGAAGTTTTGAGTATTTGTCATCCCGAAAAAAACGAAGATTATGCTAAAGAGTTAGTTAAGAGACCTGATTTCAATGAGATTTATTATAATAAATACAAGGGTAAATATAACTATTTTACGATTGTATGTTTAGGCTTGGTTAGCTCTGAAATTCGTTATAATTTATTAAAATCTATGGCATCTCCTTTTCCTATTGTTTGTAAAAAAATAAAAGAAAATAAATTAAATAGTTTAAGTGTGAGATTTGTTATGCCCGACGTGATTGAGAACAAAGAAATTGAAGGTCTGGATTTTTTACGTTTTGATCTAATATTTAAGCATTTATATGCTGAGGCCTTGGGTGAAAAAATAGAGACTTTATATATTTATTACCAGCCGAATTTAACTAAAATTCCAGATTCCATAGTTCTATTTCCTAATCTTAAAAAGATTCTCTTGCAAAATACACCAAATATAGTGGATTGGCCTGCTTGTATTCGTGACAAACAAGCAAGAGGAGAGCTTGTTATAGAAGAGTTATCTTCCAGGCGCACCTCTTTATCACATTAATTCGTGTTTTAATAGTCAATAAGAGCATTTGTAGCCCTATTTGACAAATAGAAAAGTTTTGCTAGAATAGTAGGTAGTTAAGGTTATACTTTGTAGTAGCCTTGGGGGATTTTCTTTAAGTCTAATATTCTTAAATAATCTATTCCTGATATAACCGGCGGTTTTTGGATAGAGATAATACTGCTTTAAAGCTGTAGCTCATAAAAAAAAGCGCTACACAAGGCATATTGTTTTTATAATGAAAGAACCAAAAGGTATATACGATGAATAATGATTTTCAAAAATTCAATCTATCAGATGATTTATTTAAAGCCATAACAAGCTTAGGCTTTACAACAGCCACACCAATTCAAGAGCAAGCAATTCCTGAAGTTATTGCAGGGCATGATATTATTGGTTTGGCATCAACAGGAACAGGAAAAACAGCAGCGTTTGCTATTCCTGCGATAGAAAAAGTTGATTTAAAAATTAGAGCTGCACAAACTCTTGTTTTATGTCCTACAAGAGAGCTTGCAATGCAAGTTGCAGTTGAAATAAACAAGCTTTTAAAGTTTAAAAGAAACGTCTCAGCTTTGGCAATTTATGGTGGACAACCAATTAGCAGACAAATCTTTGGCTTAAGAAGAAATCCACAAATTATTATTGGAACTCCAGGTAGAACTTTGGATCACATAAAGCGTGGTACTTTGCAATTGGGTCAAGTTAAATTAATGGTTTTGGACGAAGCCGATGAAATGTTAGATATGGGTTTCCGTCAAGATATTGAGCAAATATTGCAAGCAGTAAGACCGGATAGACAAACTGTTTTGTTTTCTGCAACAATGTCTGCTGGGATCTTCCAATTGACTAAGCGTTATCAAAAAGCTCCTAAAATGATTAAAGTTACATCAACAAAACTTAGTGCTGCAAGTGTAGAACAAATCTATTTTGATGTTGAACCTTCTAGAAAAACAGATGTGTTAATGCAATTAATTGATACCTATAAGCCAAGACTTGCTATTGTGTTTTGTAACACAAAAAGAAGAGTTGACGAGGTTGCTCGCAGCCTTTGTTCGCAAGGTTACTCTGCTGCAGGTATCCATGGTGATATAAGACAATCAAAGCGTGATACTATCATGACTAAGTTTCGTAATGATAGAATAAATGTTTTAGTTGCAACAGGTGTTGCTGCTCGTGGAATAGACGTTGCTAACGTTGAAATAGTTTTTAACTATGAAATTCCTAGAGAAGTTGAGTCTTATGTTCATAGAATTGGTAGAACTGGTAGAGCTGGCAAAACAGGTAAAGCTTTAAGTTTGGTTTCACGTAGAGAGTTTGGACAACTTCGTGAAATTAGACGCTATACAAATGTAAATATAATCCAAAATAATTTACCACTTAATGCTTCTGGTCCTGACTCTAGAAAAGATACAACTAAATGCTTATTAGAAGATAGAGCAAGCAAAGTTTTTAATCAGATTGAGCAACGTATGACCAGAGATGAGTTAGTAAAATATTCCCGTATCATAGAAAAGTTTGCAGGAGATAGTCATTCATCTACAGATGTTGCTGCTGCATTACTTAAGATGGTAATTAAAAGCTAAATTAAATATTTTTTAGTATTAAATTAAAAAAGGCCTGAAAGTTTTAAACTTTCAGGCCTTTTTCTATTATCGAGTTCGCGTTACTTAGTATCTTTATAATCACATTCTTTATTTGGACAAGAAATATGTGAATTTCCTTCTTTATCTTTCTTTAACAAAAGATATGGAGATTTACATTTAGGACATGGAGTCTCTTCTACTTCTGAGAATATAGCAAATTTACACTTAGGATAATTTGAGCAACCCCAAAAGGTTCCACCACGCCATTTACGCTTGGTAAGTTTGCTTTTACATTGAGGGCAAGGCATCTTTAGGGTTTCTTGGTGAATATATTTACACTCAGGATATCCAGGGCAAGCAAGAAAAGGTCCAAATTTACCCATTTTCTTAACAAGAGTGGTGCCGCACTGAGGGCATTTAATATCAACTGTTTCTTCTTCAAGTTTTATCAGTTTTATTTTGCCTTCTTCATCTTTTGTAAAGTTCGAAGTGAATTTACACGTAGGGAATCCAGGGCAACCTAAAAACTCACCTGTTTTTCCAAATCGTATAACAAGTTTATGTTTTTTACATGTTGGGCAATCCATATCTGTATGCATAGCTTGTTTAGCAACCATGTTGCCGCCAAATGCTTTCAGATCTTTTTTGAACTTGTCATAAAATTCGTTCAAAACCTCATCACGTTTTATTGAACCCTCGGCTATCTTATCTAAATCTTCTTCCATATGGGCTGTAAATTTGACGTTGATGATGTCTGGAAAGTTTTTTGTGAGCATATTGCTAAGAACTTTGCCAAGTTCCGTAGGCTGGAATTTCTTCTTCTCTACGATGACATATTTTCTTTTTAGAATTGTAGATAAAGTTGCAGCGTAGGTACTTGGTCTACCAATACCTTTTTTTTCTAATTCTTTAACCAAACTAGCTTGAGTATATCTTGGAGGAGGTTGGGTGAAGTGCTGTTTGGGATCGATTTTCTTGAGTTTTGCTGTATCGTTCTCTTTGATGTCTTTAGGTATTTTTACAGTATTTTTTTCATCCTCATCTTCTTCAACAGAGTAGACTTTTAAGAAGCCATCAAACATTAAGGTTGATCCTGTTGCCTTGAATAAGTATTTGCCGCCTTTAATTAAGACCTGTCTTTGAAAGTATTCAGCTGGATTCATTTGGCAAGCTACAAAGCGCTTCCAAATTAGACTGTACAGCTTGGTTTGTTCTGGCGTTAAATACTTGGCAGCTATCTCTGGGGTAATACTTATATTAATCGGTCTGATTGCTTCGTGAGCGTCTTGAGCACCCTTTTTGGAATAGGCATTTGCTGTTTTTGGGAGATAGCTCTTGCCATATTCTTTTGATATAAATTCTCTTGATTCTTTTAAGGCGGTATCAGATATTCTTAGAGAGTCTGTACGCATGTAAGTTATTAAAGCTTCAGGAGTATCTTTTTGGGATAATGGAATACCCTCATATAGTTTTTGAGCAACCATCATTGTTTTATCAACAGAAAAGCCTAATTTATTATAAGCATCTTGCTGTAAGCTACTTGTCATAAATGGAGCTAGAGGGTTTTTAAGTCTCTTTTTTTCTGTGATTTTTTGTATCTCATAGATTTCTTTTTTTATTCCATCTAAAGCTTTTTCTGTTTCTTCTTTATTGTTTAATTTGAAGGCTTTATTGTTTATTTTATAGAGATCTGCTGAAATATTAGATTTAGAAATAGAAAATGTGCCATGTATAGACCAGTATTCTTCTGGTTTAAAGCTGACTACTTCTTCTTCGCGATCGCAAACAAGTAATAGAGCAACCGATTGAACTCTTCCCGCAGAAAGTCCTTTCGCAATTTTCTTCCACAATATAGGGGATACTTCATAGCCTACCCAGCGATCAAGAACTCTTCTTGCCTGTTGTGCTCTAACCTTTTTCATATCAACTGTAGTTTTATTATTGATAGCGTTTGTTATTGCAGGTTTTGTTATTTCATTGAAGCTTATACGATAAATTTTAGATTTGTCGGCAAAAACCTTTGCTATTTCTTGTCCAATATGCCAAGAAATTATTTCCCCTTCGCGATCAGGGTCAGATGCTAGATAAATTTCGCTGGCTCCAGATGCAGCTTTACAGATGTTGGCGATAACTGTGCCTTTATCTTTCATCACTGTATATTCTAGGTCGATGTGCTTATCTTTAGGATCGATAGAAACACCTAGCTTTTTAGGAGGTAAATCTTTAACATGGCCAAAAGTGGACATAATTTTAAAATCTTTTCCTAAAAATTTAGAAATAGTTTTTATTTTTGCAGGAGATTCGACGATCAATATTTTTAAGTTGTTATTCATTGTTTTGGTGCTTTTTTTCTTTGCTTTCATTGTATAGCCCCCCGACTACAAATTTTAACCAATATCCCTAAAGGTTTTTACAGATTACTGCGCTTTTGTCAAATTTTCATTTTTATTTTTCTAATTATAATAGTAGGCTATTTATTTTCTATATGTCAAATGATTTAGCTTTTACATGGTATATTATTGGTAGATTTTGATTTTTGATGTAAAATTGTATAAAATTTCTAGGGCGAACATGTTGCCGTTTTTTTTGTCATTTCTATAGGGCTTTTATATATGTTTTTAAGTGATTTATTAGTAAAATGGTCTGAATCTTTTGAAATCTTTAAAAAAAAAGAACTAAAACTTTTTTCGTTGCTTGTCTTAAATAGTTTTCGGCGGTCACTATATTTCTTGGTAAAACAGGTTTGGTGGGTATTAATTTTATTATTGATTTTATTTAATGGAAATGTTTTCAGTTTTTTAAACAGTTTCTTTTATGAGCCGTCTACGATTAAGGCTTTTAGTAGCATTAGGAGCTTCTATTCTATTGGATTTGTTTTCGTGGGACTTTTTTTATCTTTTTACTCGTTCTTGATAGTTAGGCCATCAGGAGAAGCTAAAGATTCTGTTTATGTCGCAACCTATCTTAGTAGGTTGTGGGGTTTTGTGATTATTTCTCTTTTTATGTCTGGTTTGCCTATTTTTCCTCTGTTTTGGATCATAAGCTTATTCTTTTTAGACTCAGAAAATAATATTAGGTCTTTATATTTAGCCCTTATAAATGGAATAAAATTTATTATTTATTATTTACCTATTATGTTAATTTTTGGGATGAGCAAGATACTTTTAAATTATTTATTAGTTAAATTTGGCTCAATTTTATTGAGTTTTATGACTCAAGGAACTCTTTTTTATATTCTTTGGAGCAAAGTGTTTTGCTTGTTAGTATGTATGGTGTGGCTATTATTTTTATGTGTTATGTCTATCTATTACGTAAGAATGAAGCATAAGGATTTCAATTTATTTTCTAGCTAAATTGTGTGAGTTTTATGGTAGTTATTTTTCGTCATTGGTTAAAATCATTACAGCTTTTTTTACCTAGTAATTTCGGATACTTTTTTAGGCGCTTTAAGTATGGATTTTATTATGCAACAAAGAGTTTCTTGCAATATTTTGGATGGTTACTCGTTTTTTATGCTCTTTTATTTGCCGTTTTTGGGGATCTAATTTTAAAAGCCTCAAAGTTTGTAGCAAGTCCTGCCTCTTCTATTAATCCTGCGGCTTTATTAATTAATATATCGATTTCTGTAATTTGGTTTATTTTATCAACGGCTTTCTTGTTGTCTGTTCGTCGTGGTTATGGCTCTGTTGATTGTTATTATTTCAGGCTAGGGTTTTTGCGATATATTCAGCTTGCTTTAATTTTTTCTTTATTGGCCTTTGTTGCCTTAAGTTTTTTAATAAGTTTTGGTATAACCGTTTTTCCCGATATGCATTGGACTGCAGGTATTTTTTTCAAAATATTTGAATTGATGGTGATTTTTTGTTGGTTAGATTCAAATTATTCTTTTAGGGATCTGTTTTATTCTTTCGAAAAATCTTTGAATATAATTTTGTATAATCTGGCTTTTTTGTTCATTATTTTTGCTTTCTGGTCTATATCTACTTTGGGAATAGGTTTTCTAGAAGAGAAGATAATGGATTTGCAAAGTTTTGATTTTATGATGAGTATTGAGGTTTTGCTTGTTAGATACTTAGGCTTTTTCTTGGATTACTTTATTATAGGGATTCTTTTCACATTTTATTCCCTTAAGAAAAGAGAGAGTTATGCCCGTAGTGTTTTTGAAAAAGAAGATAATTAGGTTAAGATGTATTTTTTACGATTTGCCTATAATAACATTTTTTATTTTTTTATACCGGTTTACTGCTTGTTGTTGTTTTACCGTTTAAAATTTTATAAAAACCCTATCTATTCTTACTCTTTGACCAGTTATTTAAAATCTAAAAAAATAGCAAAAAGGTTATATCATAAAGAGATTCTTTTTTTTCTTCGTGCATTCTGTTTATTATTTTTAATCTTTTTGATAGGACGCCCACAGTGGGTTGATAGTAGTTCAAAAGTTAACGTTGAAGGTGTTGATATCGTTTTGGCTATGGACGTTTCTGGAAGTATGCAAGTTTTTGATGATCCAAGAGATCAAAGATCTAGAATCGAAGTAGCAAAAGATGAGGCTATTAGGTTCATAGATAAAAGAGTTGATGATCCTATCGGTGTTGTTATTTTTGCAAAAGATGTGATTTCCAGGTGTCCCCTCACGTTAGATAAACATATTTTAAAAGAAGTTGTAGGTCAGTTGCATTTGGGGTATATAAATCCTGAAGGAACATCTCTTGGTACGGGGCTTGCAATGGCCGTTAATAGGTTAAGAAAATCTAAGGCCAAAAGCAAAATTATAATACTACTAACCGACGGGGTACCTACTCCTGAAAAAATTGATCCCGATACAGCTATAGATTTGGCTAAACAATTTGGTATAAAGGTATATACAATTGGTATTGGAAGTCCTCATGGTGGTTATATAAGGCATCCGATGCTTGGAATAAGAAGGGCTGGAATAGAAATTGACACCAAGCTTTTACAAAAAATAGCACAAGAAACTGGGGGACAGTTTTTTAGGGCAGGTAACCCAAGGCATTTGAGAAGTATATATGATAGAATTGATCAATTAGAAAAAACAGAGTATCAGACAGATATTTTTCATAATTATTATGAAGCATTTTTGAATTTTATTTGGATATTTTTGTTTATGTTAGTTTTAGAGTTGTTATTGAAATTGTTTATTTGGCCAACTATTTGTTATTAATATGTTTGAATTTTTAGGAATTTATTGGGCGGGATTAGATAGTTTAATTTTCTTGCCGATTTTTATTGTTTTAGTTTTTTTTGTTGTAAGGGATTACTTAAAAACAAAGAAGATAGCCTTGTTAATCTTTGATAAAAAGAATACAAAGCTTATTTTTAATAATTTTTCTCTTAATCGAAAAAATTTAAAAACTATATTTATGTCCTGTGCTCTGTTTTTGATTTTTCTTGCTTTGTTGCGTCCGCAATGGGGCAAAAAAGAGGCCACAGTAACTCAAGAAGGCAGAGATCTGTTAATAGCTCTTGATATTTCACGTAGCATGATGGCTCAAGACTTAAGACCAAGTAGATTGGAATTTATAAAGTTAAAAATTAGAAATCTACTTGAAAAGCTTGATTTTGAAAGAGTGGGTTTAATTTTGTTTTCAGGTTCAGCTTTTTTACAATGTCCTTTAACTGTAGATCACGCAGTATTTTTGATGTTTTTAGATCAAGTAGATGTAGAATCTATTGCATCAGGTACAACGGCAATTGATTCAGCCCTAAACAAGGCTATGGATGTTTTTGGTAAAGATAGTGGGCGTAAAAATAAACTGGTTCTTTTAGCAACTGATGGTGAAGATTTTTCTTTAAATTTAGAGACTGTAAAACAAAAAGCTAAAGACCAAAATATAAGGCTATTTGCATTGGGAACAGCAACTATAGAAGGTGCTCCTATTCCTAAGTTAGATTATTCAGGAAAACAACTTGGTCACGAACTAGATCAGAATGGACACGTTGTTTTATCTAAGCTTAATGAAGAAATTTTAATAAGAATTTGTTCTGACCTGGGTGGTAATTATTTTAGAGCAAGTTTTAGTGATACTGATTTGAACCAGCTTGTAAATGAAATAAAGCAATATGAGAAAGAGAAATTTTCAGATAAAAAACTGACATATTTTCAAGATCAGTACCCTTGGCTACTTGGTTTGGCTTGGATATTGTTGGCATTAGAATGGGTTTTATAGTTATGAAAGCTTATTTATTCTTTTTACTTTTTTTATTTATTGGCGACATTAAGGCAATATCTTTTTGGTCTGGTTATAAGGCAAATAAGGCATATCTTCAAAAAGATTATAATAAAGTAAAAGATATTCTAGAGAAAGAACAGGTCAATAATCCTAACGATCCGGACCTAAACTATAATTTAGGTAATGCATATTATAATTTGGGTAAATTTGAGGTTTCAAGGTCTAATTTTGAGCGAGCTGTAAATAATTGTTCAGAAAAACAAGCAAAATTAAAAGAGATTTCTTATTTTAATTGGGGTAATAGTTTATACAAGAATGGTTTAGCTGTTTTAGGTCCTGATTGGGAAAAAAAAGAAATAGATAATAAAAAACTAGATTTTGCAATAAGTGAGCTAAAGTCAGCGATAGAAAAATATAAAAATAATCTTGTTCTTAATAGTGATAATCAAAAAACTAAAGTTAATCTGAAAAAGACAGAAGAATTTTTACAAAAGATTGAACAAAAAAAACAAAAGCAGGATCAAGAAAAGGATCAGCAGAAAGACGATAAACAAGATAAAAAAGATCAATCAGGGGAGCAGGAAAAAGAGGATCAACAAGGAGATCAAGATAAAGAAAAAGGGGAACAGGATAAATCTAATAATAGAAAAGATGATAGAAATGACGGGGAACAAGACAAATCGGATACACAAAAGCCCGACAAAGAAGAACAAGATAGAAGTGAACATGAAAGCTCCCAGAATGAAAAAGAAGAACAAAGTGAACAACCTGGAAAAGAGGATAAGCAACCTGGGCAAGAAAATCAAGAACAAGAGCAAGCAGGGGAGCAAGGATCTCAAGCTGTTGAGCAAGAAAGCATGAAAGAAAAAGGAATGAAAGTTTTGTTAGATGATTTACAAAAAGATGAATCAAAATTACAAAAGAGTTTGATTTTGCATAAAAGCAAGGGTGGCAGACCTTTGAATAAAGATCAAAAACCTTGGTAGGGGGATTAATATGAAAAAATTCTTTAAGTTATTTGTATTTTTTATTTATAGTTTTTGTTCTGCCCAAGATTTGACTGTAAAACTTGAATTTACGGGTTTGCAAGATTCTAAAGCTTATGTGGGCGAAAACTTTGGAGTAAAAGTTATTGTCACTAGTTCTGAAAAAGATATTGGTGATGTGCATGTGCAAGGGCTTGGGCAGTTAAAAGTTTTAGGAAGTAGCCAGGCAACAAGTATCTCTAGGTATAATTCTAATTTTCTGTCAGAAAAAAGTTACATGTATGATGTTGTTGCAGATAAAGTGGGTATTTTTAAGATTGGACCTGCGCAAGTAACTTATAATAATCAAGTAATTAACTCTGTTCCGGAGTTATTGACCTTACAAGTGATGAAAAGAAAAGAAGGTTCTCCCGTAAGTGGTTTTGTTGGACCACAGGCGTCCGGTATTCCAAGTTATGAAGTTTTTTGTAAATTGGAAGTAGAAAGCAAGAATGTTGTTGTTGGGCAACCAATTGTCTTGAATTTGAAAATTTATCATAGAGGAAATATTGCACAGCTTGGTCTGGAACCATTGAAGTTTGTAGGTTTTATATCAAAAGAGATAGAACAGGTTGCAAGAAAAGCTGAGACTGTAGATGGAAAGCCTTACAGCGTTTTAGAAAAAAAGTTTCTCTTATTGCCTGTTGAAGAGGGTAAAAGAGAAATAGATCCTGTAGTTATAAATTTTAATGTTCCTGTGAAAAGAAAACGAGGGCACGGGTGGTCTTTTGAGGATGATTTCTTTGGGAATTTGCCTGTTATGTTTGGTGAAAATTTTGAACCCAAAAGAGCGATATCTAATGGCTTAAAAATAGATGTTTCTTCTTTGCCTAAATATAATGACATCGTTGATGGTGTTGGTGATTTTAGCTCGTTTGATGTTACTGTTGATAGAACAGAGGCACTCGTTAATGAACCAGTTTTATTGAAATTTCAGATTGAGGGTAGGGGTAATTTAGACCAGATAGTAGTGCCAAAGTTAAGTTTGCCTGAAGGTTTTAGGTTTTATGAATCAAAGACAGATTTGCAGCAAGATTTATCAAAAGATTTTAGAGGTGGCAAAAAGAGCTTTGAGTTTGTTTTACAAGTAAATAAAGTAGGTCAATATAAAATACCAGAACAAAAATTTGTATATTTTGATGTTAAAAGTAAAAAATATAAAACATTAAGATCAAAAGCCATAAGCTTGGATATAAAATCTCCTCCAGAGGGTATAAGCTATACAGATACTAAAAATGTAAGTGATGCTTTAGGGGCTCAAGAGCAAGATGTTTCAGAATACAAGCAAGATATACATTTTATTGAAGAAGAAAATATTACAAAAGTCAGAAATAAAGGTAAAAAAAGTCTCCCTTTGGTCTTGTTTCTTATTTTATTACTTGTTCCATTAATCTTTTATTTCAAACGTTTATTTAATCCCATTATATGTTGGTTTAAGTCTAGATCTAATATAAAACAATCTTCATCGAAATTAAAAAAAGAGTTAGATAAAATAATCGAGAAAAAAGAAGTTAAAAAATTATATAAGTTTTTTCTGAGCTATTTGTCTGTAAAATTTAATGTTAAGTTAAGTGGTATTAATCAAGACTGGATAGAGGCTAGATTGCTAGAATTAGGTCTAAAACAAGATAAGGTAGATGACTTTTTAAGCTATCTAAATGACTGTGCAAGTTTATCTTTTGCGGCTAATTCAAGTGGTGTTGATACTGAGAAATTGCTATCTAAAAGTAGTTACTGGTTGGTTTACTTAGATTCTGGTAAGGGGTAACGATATGAATTATAAAGCTATATATAAAACGGTTGGTCTATTTTTAATTTGTTGGAACTTTTCTTTAAGTTCTAGTGTTAATAATGGTCAAGATCTATTTGCTAAAGCAAACCAGGCCTATAAGCAAAGTGAGTTTGAAAAAGCTTACGAGTTATACCAAAAAGTACCTGAAAAGGGTGCCTATGTTAATTATAACTTAGGAAACTGTGCTTATAAGCTAGAGAAATATGGCTATGCAATGCTTTATTGGAAGAGAGCTGAGCAAGACTGGGGCTTTTGGAATAGGCAAGAGCTTCTTGATAATATTTATTTATTAAAGAAAAAACTCAATGGATCTAGTAAGGTCGAAGATAGGTTTGCTTTCTTCTATAAATCAAAGAGCTTTTTTGTATCTATTGTTCGTAATGTTCCAATATTTTACTTACAGCTCCTATTTTTAATATTTTGGGTTTTTCTGTTCTTATATATCAGACGCTTGTATAAATCAAAAAGAAAGTTTTTGATTATTCTATTATTCAGCTTTGTAGCCTTATTTGGTACTTTGTTGGTTATAAAATATAGTTTAGAGAACAGAGTGCATGGTGTTGTGGTGAACCCTAAGACTCAGCTCTTATCTGGTCCTGGTAGAAGTTTTCAGGAAATAGGTGTTCTGCCTCAAGCTAGCGAATTTATTATAAACCGAGAATCTGATGGCTTTTATAAGATTAAGTTTTATAAGCAAATTGGCTGGATAAGTAAAAAAGATGTCCAAAAAGTTTAATTTATAAATTTTGAAATAGTAATTTCCATAAACTCTTTCAATTTGTAATTAATTTATATTATAATAGATTTAGTTCAGATTGATAAATATATGTTTAACTCTTTAAAGAGGGGGAATTATTATGGATAATAAGAAAAAATCCATGCTTGGCGTCTGTCTTTTGACAGCAGGCCTAATGCTTTCTGGTTGTACTAAAGAAGAAAAAACTGTAGGTGGTGTTTTAATTGGTGCTGGCCTTGGTGCTGGTATTGGTGGCGCTGCTGGTGGTGGTGGCGGTGCTGTAGCCGGTGGTGCTATAGGTGCTGTAACCGGTGGTCTTATTGGTCATAGTCTAGGTGATGACAAGAAAGACAAAAAAGAAAACAGAAAGCATGGTAAAGCTAAATCAAAGAGAGACAATAAAAGCTGCAAAAAATAATAATTACAGCTAAATATCTGTTTTTAATAATAACCCTTGGATAGAAGATACCCAGGGGTTATTGTTTTTTATATATTCTTGGCGGTTTGAAAAACACTGCTTTGCTGTATAATTAGGGTATTAAGAAAAGATTTTAAATAAATTTAATTTGGGCAAAAAAAGTGAAAAAACTGCTATTAATAGAAAATCTAAAAGTTAAAGTAAAAGATGAGCTTATCTTAAAGGGTGTCAATCTAGAAATAGATAAAGGGCAGATTCATGCTCTAATGGGACCAAACGGCTCAGGTAAAACAACCTTGGCTTATACTTTAATGGGGCATCCAAGGTATCAAATAAACTCTGGCAAACTCTTGTTTTTTGGACAAGACTTGCAAAGCCTATCTGTTGATAACAGAGCAAAAGCGGGAATGTTTTTGGCTTTTCAGTACCCTGTAGCAGTAGAAGGCGTGAAAGTAAAAGAGTTTTTAAGACAAGCTTATAATTCTATGTATGCAGGAACAGCAAAAGATCTTGACCTAGGTGCATTCAATCAAATGCTAAGTTTGAAGCTTGATACTCTTAAAATAGACTCAGGTTTTATTGATAGATTTTTAAATGTGGGTTTTTCTGGTGGTGAAAGAAAAAAGCTAGAGGTTCTTCAGTTGGCAGTATTAGAGCCTAAGCTTGTAGTGTTAGATGAGATTGACTCTGGTTTGGATGTTGATGCTCTTCGAATAATATGCTCAGGAATAAATGAGATTAGGCGGAGTAGTCCTGATGTCTCCTTTTTAATAATTACCCACCACACAAGAATTTTAAATTACTTAAAGCCCGATTTCGTTCATATAATGCAAAATGGCAAAATTGCTCGATCAGGAAATGGGACGTTAGCTCAAGAAATAGAGGAATTAGGTTATTTATAATAAAAAATTGTTATTTATGAAGAAAAAACCAAACAAAAAGAAAATTCATAACTGTTCAGAATGTAAGAAGTCATGCTCCAGACGAGGTTATGCTTATAAGGCAAGCAAAGGCTTAAGTGAATCTATTGTTTGCCAAATTTCAGAAGAAAAGGGCGAACAGGCTTGGATGTTGGAATATAGGCTCAAAGCACTTCGTGCGTTCGAAGCTAAAAAAATGCAATCTTGGGGACCAGATTTAAGTGAGTTAAATTTGGATGAACTTTGTTTTTATTTAAAGGCTTGGGGGAAGCAAGAGAGTTGCTGGCAGGATATTCCTGAAAATATTAGAGAGCCTTTTGAAAAAGAAAATATTCAAAATATAGAACAAGAGTCTTTAGGTGGTCTTGGTGCTCAGTATGAATCTGAGGTTGTTTATCACAATCTTAAGAAAGAGTGGGAAGATTTGGGTGTAATATTTTGTGATACTGACACAGCCTTAAAAAAATACCCAGAGTTATTTAAAGAATATTTCGGGACGGTTGTTCCATATGATGACAACAAGTTTGCTTCCTTAAATAGCGCTGTATGGAGCGGGGGTAGTTTTATTTATGTTCCAAAAGGCGTTAACATAAAGGTTCCTTTGCAGACTTATTACAAAATGGATAGTGATAAATTGGGTCAATTTGAAAGAACCTTGATTATTGCAGATGAAAATAGTAGCGTTAGCTACATCGAAGGTTGTACGGCCCAATCTTACTCAGATAAATCTCTACATAGTGCCGTAGTTGAGATCATTGCTAAAAAGGGGGCAAAGGTTAAATACTATACAATTCAAAATTGGTCCAAAAACGTTTATAACTTGGTGACAAAAAGAGCTCATGCGTACCAAGATTCACTCATTGAATGGGTAGATTGTAATGTTGGTAGTGGGGTGACCATGAAGTATCCAGCAGTTGTTTTAAAAGAAAAGGGCGCAAAGACTACTGTTTGGTCTCTTTCTGTTGCATCTTGTGAAAATCAGGTTCAAGATACTGGTGCTAAAGCTATTCATTTGGCAGAAAATACTACTTCAAAAATTGTGTCAAAATCTATTAGTAGCAATGGCGGTCGGGCTAGTTATAGAGGTTTTATAAAAGTTGCAAAGAATGCTAAAAATAGTAAATCCTTTGTGCAATGTGATGGGCTTATGCTTGACGGTAAATCACGCTCAGATGCTTATCCGTACATGGATGTTGCGCAAAGAGAAGTTGATATTGGGCACGAGGCGCGTGTTAGTAAAATTGTTGATGAACAAATTTTTTATCTTATGAGTAGAGGCTTGAGTCATGAAGATGCTCAGAGCTTAATTATAAATGGTTTTATTCAGCCGTTTTTAAAAGAATTACCTGCAGAGTATGCGCTAGAAGTTGATCGTTTGCTTTCTATGGGAATGAAGGGGTAGGTTTAAATGAAAAAGAATTTTACTTTTACTTTGGTGGCATCATCAGACAAACTAAGTTTAAAAAAATTAATAGCTAATAGGTTGTCAGGAGCAGCTGTTCTTGAAGATTTATCTATTCAGATAATATTAGTTGAAGATGTTTGTGTCAGTTTGGTTGATGATCTTCTGGATTATGATATCTGTAATAGCAAAATAGAAGTTGTTTTAAACAAGGCTAGTTCTATTAATTATCAAGTGAAGATCTCAGAAAACAAAGATAATATTAACTTTGAACAGACTTGCAAGACTAGTGAGAGAGTTCTCTCTTTTTATGATAAACAAAAGACTATGTCTAAAGAGTTAAATTTTAAGTTTATTGGGCAACATTCAAGTGCACATGTCACATGTTCTGTAAAAGGTACAAACGATAGAATCATTAAAATCAAAACTATTCAAGATCATCAGGCGAGTTTTACAACTAGTGATTTGATTGTGAAATCGGCTATGTGTCAAAAGTCTAGATTGATTTGTGACAATCTTATTCGTGTTCCTGAATCCCTTGAAAAAATCCAAGCAACACAGCTTAATAAGAATCTTTTATTAGGTTGTGATTCAAGAGTTATTACCGTTCCAAAATTAGAGATAGAGTCTGACGATGTTGATTGTAAGCATGGTGCTGCTGTAAGTCAGCTTGATGAAGAACAGATTTTCTTTTTACAAAGTCGCGGTCTTGATTATTGCCAAGCAAAGAATATGCTAATAGAGGCATTCTTAAATTAAAAATTAATTTTTAAGGAAATTCATGATTACTAAAGTTGGCTTTATTGGCGTAGGCCAAATGGGTGGAGCTTTAATTCAGGGTTTTGCTTCAAGTAAAAATTTAAAACTTCTAGGTTTTGATCTTGATCAAAGTAAACTAAAAGTTTTAGAAAAAGATTATAATTTACAGGTGACTAGATCTGTTCAAGATCTAGTTTCTGAATCAGATTATATTTTTATTGCCGTAAAGCCGCATCAAATAAAAGACTTATCGAATGATATTTTAAAGACTTTAGATTCTGGCAAGTGTGTGATTTCTATTGCTACTGGAATTTGTCTAAAAGATCTACAAAGTTTTATTAATAAAAAGTGTCCTGTTGTGCGTGTTATGCCAAATATTTGTGCGCTTAATCAAATGGGATCCTTTGGTTTGTGTTTTGATGATTTATCTTTAAAAGAATCTCAGAAACAATTCTTAATAAGCACTTTTAATTCTATTGGCTCTGTACAGGTTTTACCCGAAAAGCTTTTTGATGCCTATGCAGCAGTTATTGGTTCTGGTCCTGCTTATGTTATTTATTTTATGATGGCCATGGTTGATAGCGCTGTTACTCTTGGTTTTACAAGAGAGCAGGCAACTTTTATGGTACAAAGTCTTTTTCAGGGCAGTGCAAAACTTACAATTGATTCTAATCAAAAAATGGGTGATCTGAAAGATATGGTTACCTCTCCTGGCGGCAGCACTATAGAAGCTTTGAATCAATTTGATATTGATGGGGTGCGAGGCAATATTATAAAAGCAATAAGAACTGCTTATAATAAGAATATTTCTATAAAAAATAATTGTTAAAATTAAAATTTCTTGTTTAACTTACACAAAAGTTTTTACGGTCGTAGTGTTTATTTGTGTGTTTGTTATACGAAGGAGTTTTTCATGAAGTTTTCTAGGGCTTACATTTTGTTTCTTTTTTTGTTTGGTTTATCTCTTAATTTGGACGTGGTTTATGCAGGATATGGAGATCTTGCTAGAGAGCAAGTTGGTCGAGATGAAGAGTCTCATGCGGATATTGTTCCCTGGAGCTTTGGATCTGATTACGATAGTTCTTGTAGCGATTCTGAAGAAACTGAAAGTGATTGTGCTTCTGATGAAGATTCTGATGAGGATCATGATGGAAATACTCAGTCTGATGGTGATGATGAAGAAGAAGAGAGTTTCGAGAATAATCAACAGGCAAAAAAACTTGAAGACGAGGACGAAATCTATGGTCCCGATTCTGGTATGAATTCTAAGTTCAAGGATCTTCTTGAAAGGCTAGCAAAAGATACAGAGTTTGAAGAAGAAGTTGCTGGAGCGCAAGATGATAGTGAAAGCCCAAAGATGTCTAAAAAAGAAGCTATTGCTATAATTTCTAAATATTTAACTATGCTTAGACAGAAGCACGTTATTAAAACATGGCGGGCTTTTGTTGCAGGAAAAAAACAAGCAAGGGAAGAAGCTTTGCAAGAAAAAGAAAACAAAGAGACTGTATTGCGTAAATTTTTTATGACTAGAGAACAAAGGGATTTATTAAAGGCAGCTAGAGTGCTTACTCGAGGAAAGCGTTGTTGTGGGAGACCTTGTTGCGTTGGTACTACATTAGGTGTCGGTGCGACTACAATTTTAGGTGCTTTTATATATTATATTTTTGCCAACGGTTTTCAAATGGCCTAAGTGAAATTTAAGGTAGTACTTTAAGTTATTGATTAAAAAAGCCCCGGTCTTGCCGGGGCTTTTTATTTGAGTTTATTCAGATTTAGATATCTAAATTTCTTACAAAATGAGCATGCTTTTCAATATAGTTACGTCTTTCAGAAACGTCATCACCCATCAAAGAAGCAAACCACTGATCAGCCTTAAGGGCATCTTCAATAGTAACTCGCAAGAAAGTTCTTGTGTTAGGATCCATTGTAGTTTCCCAAAGTTGTTCAGGGTTCATTTCACCAAGACCTTTGTAGCGTTGGATGGTCATAAGAGCTTTACCTATGCTCAAAATCGCATTAGATAAAGTTAGTATGCCTGAGTCTGTCTTTTCTGTGTTCTTATGTGAAACTACCCAGCTTGTTTTCTCCAGGGCGGCTAACGGTTTGTAAAGAGTTACGAGCTTGCCTGTTTCTTCAGCTGTAAAGAATTTGAGAGGAACTTCCCAAGTCTTTTTATCTTGGCTGAATGTGATTGAAGCCTTTTTATTAACAGGAGCTTCAAGGGCGTTTTCGTTTTCTTGGCTCTCTTCTCTGATTCCTGAAATTTCATACTGAGGGAAATACTCGTTTAATTTGGTTACAACCTCCTGCATCTCAAACTTATTAAGTTCCCAATTGATATCATGTAGAAACTTGATTAGCTCATGACTGTGATGTATTGAAACCTCTAGATTATTGCTAGATTTTGTTAAATTATTTTCATATTCAAGAATCTGGTCCAAAAGTTCTTTCCAGGGTTTTCCTGTAATATCTTTACCGTTTGTTTTAAAGTTAATGTTTTCTTGGGACCAATCAAATAAGAAGACTTTTAGTTCAGAGTCATCTTTTAAATATCGTTCTGTTTTTCCTACCTTAATTTTATATAATGGTGGTTGAGCGATATATAAGTAACCGTTTTCGATTAATGACACCATGTGTCTGAAAAAGAAGGTTAAAAGTAGGATTCGAATATGTGATCCATCAACGTCCGCATCAGTCATTATAACGACTTTATGGTAACGTACTTTTTCGGAATTAAATTCTTGATTACCAACGCCTGCACCAATCGCAGTGATAAGATCTTTTATTTCATTGTTTGATAGCATCTTATCTAAACGAGCTTTTTCTACGTTTATAATTTTACCACGAAGAGGCAATATTGCCTGGGTAAAGCGGTCACGAGCTTGTTTTGCTGAGCCTCCTGCAGAATCGCCCTCTACGATGTATAATTCACATTTTGATGGTTCTGCATTAGAGCAGTCGGCGAGTTTTCCTGGGAGAACAGAGCTTTCAAGGACTGTTTTTCTTCTTGTTAACTCACGCGCTTTTTTAGCCGCATTTCTTGCTTGTTGGGCAACCAAGGCTTTTTGTAAAATCTTTTTTGCGATAGCAGGATTTTCTTCAAAGAAGGTATCAAAAAAGGAATAGAGCCAAGAATCAACTATTCCTTTGACGTCACTGTTTCCAAGTTTAGTTTTTGTTTGTCCTTCAAACTGAGGTTCGGGAACTTTGATGCTTAGTACTGCTACTAGGCCTTCTCGTACGTCATCGCTAGATAAAGATAGACCATCTTTTAAGATATTTAATTTTTGTGCGTAGCGATTGCAAATTTTAGTTAAAGCGGACCTGAAGCCGGCTTCATGTGTTCCGCCCTCCATGGTGCGAATATTATTTACAAAGCTGAATACCTGTTCGGAGTAGCCGTCATTATATTGGCAGGCAAAATCAACAACATAAACTTCGTCATCTTTACTGAATTCTATTATTTCGGGAAAGATAGGAGTTTTTTTTTCGTTGATGTGTTTTACAAAAGAAGCTATGCCGCCTTCATAATAAAATGAAAGTTCTTCTTCACTTCTCTCGTCTGTTATATCTATCTTTAACCCTTTGTTTAAAAAGGATAACTCTCTGAATCTTGTAGCAAGGGTATCGAACTTAAATTCGGTTTCTTCGAAAATTTTGTCATCAGGATAAAATCTTATGTAGGTTCCTTGTTTATCTGTTGGACCAATTTCCTGTAAGGGTCCCTCTGGAATTCCACCGTTTTTATAAAATTGTTGGTACTCTCTGCCGTTTTTATAAACTTTTATTTCTAATTTACTTGATAGGGCGTTTACAACAGAAACACCAACACCATGAAGTCCGCCTGAGTATTTGTAAGAATCTTTTTCAAATTTTCCCCCTGCGTGAAGTTTTGTTAAAACCACTTGAGCCGCGGAAACCTTTTCTGTTGGATGTATGTCAACAGGTATTCCTCGTCCGTTATCTTTAACGGAGCAAGAATTATCCAGGTGGAGAATTATTTTTATTTCGTTACAATGTCCACCAAGAGCTTCGTCTACAGAGTTATCTACAACTTCATAAGCCAGGTGGTGCAGTCCTGCGATGTTTGTAGATCCGATATACATAGCTGGACGTTTTCTTACCGCCGTAAGCCCTTCAAGAACTTTAATTGATTTGGCACCATATTCTTCTTTGCCAGTGCCTTTGTTTTTTTTAGTTGGGTTATCTATTTTTTCGTTCATTGAATTCCCCTAGAATAAAATTCGGTATTAAGTATGCTACATTGTAATTATGCTTATTATTATACACAAAAAGTGTTTTTTT
>Ga0075121_1000222_pt1 | contig 39842 bp, 31 predicted proteins | sample AntAceMetag02UKG_FD_69793 | JGI IMG/M metagenome (GOLD analysis project Ga0075121, IMG submission 69793) | Saline lake microbial communities from Ace Lake, Antarctica - Antarctic Ace Lake Metagenome 02UKG | ecosystem: Environmental > Aquatic > Non-marine Saline and Alkaline > Saline | place... | reverse complement strand
AAAGTGAGCCCAAGAATTCTTATTGTTGATGACGAGGAAAACCTCTGTTTTACCCTTGAAAGGTTTCTCCTGGCGGAAGGATACCAGGTTGCCACCGCCGGAGATTATAATGATGCCCTGGCGGCTCTGGATAAAACCGATTTTGATCTGATCTTTGCCGATATTGTGTTGAAGGGTAAAACCGGGATGGATCTTTTGAGGAAAATAAAAGGCGGAAATTTTCAGGGCCAGGTGGTGATGATTACCGGTGTTCCCACCATCAATACTGCTTCAGAAGCCGTACGCCTGGGGGCCTTTGACTACATTCCCAAACCCGTCACCCAGGAAGCCCTGCTCCGGGTGACCCGTACCGCTTTGCGCCACAAGGCTCTGGTGGATGAAAAGGACAGATATCAGTCAAATCTTGAAGCAATTTTCAAAAGTGTAAAAGATGCCATCATCACGGTGGACAAGGCATTGGTGGTGCTTGAGGTCAATGATGCTGCAAGGGATATTTGTGGCGTGAATCGTAGCGAAATAATCGGTAAACCGCTGAATTCGCTGAAGATACATTGCAGCAACATCTGCAGCAATATCTGCATCGAGACCCTTGAGCGTACCATTAGGGAAAAGCGTTCCGTTGAAATACAGCGCATGGAATGCCGATGCCGCCACCGCCCCGAACAGATCGTGTCCCTGACTACCTATCCGCTCATAAATCATCGGAATCAATTCACCGGAGGAGTGATTGTTATCCGGGATGAAACCCGCCTGGCAGATCTGGAACGAAATCTGAAAGAGCGCCGCAAATTTCATAACATTGTGGGTAAAAGTGAAAAAATGCAGGAAATTTATGCGCTCATCGAGGACCTGTCAAATGTCAACACCACGGTTCTCATCACCGGAGAAAGCGGCACCGGGAAAGAGCTGGTGGCGGAAGCAATCCATTATCGGGGACCCCACCCGGATCATCCCCTTGTCAAGGTAAATTGCGCAGCCCTTTCGGAGGAGCTGCTTGAAAGCGAATTTTTCGGCCATGTCAAAGGGGCTTTCACCGGTGCGGTAAGAGATAAAATCGGGCGATTTCAGAGGGCCGACGGGGGAACCATTTTTTTAGACGAGATCGGTGAAATGACCCATAGAACGCAGCTTCATCTGTTACGCGTTCTTCAAGGCATGGAATTTGAGCGCGTCGGGGATTCCACCCCGATCAAAGTGGATGTTCGTGTGGTGGCGGCAACCAACCGGAATTTGACGGAATTGATTGCGCAGGGCAGGTTCAGACAGGATCTTTATTATCGCCTGAAGGTAGTGCAGCTGGATCTCCCGCCGCTTCGGGACAAAAGGGAAGATATTCCGATTTTAACGGATCATTTTCTGAAACGATTCAACACCAAGTTTGCCAAAAAAATTATAGCCGTATCAAAGGATGTTCAGGCCATATTTATGACGCATTCCTGGCCCGGCAATGTCCGTGAGTTGCGACATGCCATGGAGCATGCATCCCTTCTATGCCGCGGCCGCACTATCACCGTAGATCATCTGCCGGCTGAATTAAAGGTGTACAGATCGGAAAAAAAGGATGACGATTACGGCCGGGTGCTCCGCCGGGCACTGGAAAAAACCCGTTGGAATAAAACCGCGGCAGCCCGCCTTCTGGGAATGAGCCGACAGAACCTTTACCGAAAGTTAAGAGAATTTAAAGTCATAGAGAATGATTCCTGAACCTTGAACCGACACCCTCTGGTGTCACATTGTTACAAAGTGTAACATGAGACGTCCATGCATGAGCAACACTGTAGTCACTCCTCCTTGCCGCATCAGGATAAATATCTCTTCCGAGTTTCCTTTTTTATTTCTCCACTCATATCAAGGTATATACATGATATTTCAGCAAGCTACAAATAAAGTTATCTCCCTCACATGTTACATTTTGTAACATCAACTCGTCTCACCCGGACCCGTCACGCCTTTTTGCCACACTTTTATTTCGTATCTATTTGATATTTAAATAAAATTTAAAAAATGAATCCTCTCTTCAATCTGGCATATTTTTTGATACCATAGTTATTGTTTTGGTAACGCCAAATGTTCGTGATCCGCCCACTCACCTGTATTTTATTTCGAAAAGGCAGCCGGTAACATCGACGAAATCGCAGGATGTTCGTAGCTGTATAGCGCGATAGACGACCGGCTTGATGGTTCAGCATTGAAAGGAGGTGAACCCTGCGTTAAAAATAGTTGACCTGGTTATCACGAACTGACCTGAAATTAAAATAAATAAGGAGAAAAAAATGAAAAAAAGTTTATTGATTGTATTTTTGAGTTTGATATTGGCCGCCGGTATGACTGCCCCGGGTTTTGCCGGAAAAAAGATCTGCAAGCTTGGGCACGTAAACTCGCCGGCATCTATTTTTCAGTTCGGCGCAGAGGTATTTAAGGAAGCTGTGGAAAAAGAGCTCCCCGACTGGACCATCGAATTATATCCGTCCGGCGGTTTGGGCGGGAGCCTGGCCATGATTCAGGGCATGACCCTGGGAACGGTGGATATTTACACCGAATTTATCAACATTTTGGCCGATCTGCTTCCCGAATACAATGTCTTTGCCGTACACTATAAATTCGATTCGGTGGATGAATACGAATTGTTCATGAATTCGGCAACCTTTGCCAAGATGAACGAGAAAATGATCAAGAAGAACGGCATCACCAATATCGGCAACATGCGGGCCGGCAGCGTGTACAATCAGTTCAGCAACAAACCGATGTATACAGTCGAAGATGCAAAGGGTGTTGTCGGTCGTGTGGCTCAGATGGCACCGCTGGTACAGTGCTGGCTGGCCTACGGCGCAAAGCCGACTTCCATGGACTGGGGCGAGATCTATACCAGCCTTCAGACCGGGGTTATCACCGCTATCGACAACCCGATTCTCGATATGTACGATGAAAAATTTCATGAGGCTGTCAAGTATCTCAATATGACCAACAACATTTATAATATGATTTCCTATAACACGAGCATGGCATTCTGGGAAAAATTGAGCGACAGGGAAAAGGATGTATTCAGGAGAGCCATCAGGGTCGCCAGCATAAAAGGCGCGATGGAAGTAGAAAGACGGCTGGACGGTGTCAAGGCGGAGCTGAAAAGTAAAGGCATTCAAACCATCCAGACAGACACATCCGGTTTCAAAAAGGCGGTACAAAGCAATATTAACACCATTCTTAAAGGTAACAATGAAGCCATTGCCATTTACAAGAAAATCATGAAAAAGGATTTTTAATTCAACGTGCCGGCTGTTGCAGGCAATTTATAAAATAAGTACTTCCTGCCGGACCCCAGGGTTCCGGCAGGAAATTACCGGTTATTTTTTAAAGGATAACCGCCCATTCCGAAGAAGATAGATATGTCAGCCCTTATTGATAAAAATGGGAGGCCCAATGAATATAGTTCAGGTTTCAGATAAAATACTGGATGCCATTAACACCCTCATGGAATACCTCATGGGTATTTTGTTTCTGGTGTTGGTGGGCATTACATTTCAGGAGGTGCTTCGACGGTATCTGTTTAACGACCCGACCCATTGGGCCTCGGAAGCGTGTCGATTCCTCCTGATTTGGATGACCTTTACGGGGGCCTGTATCGTCACCCGGCTTGTCGCCCATCTCACCATGGGATTTACCATCCACCGGTTTGTCAGTCCATCCACAAGTAAATTGATCAGGGTGTTCATTTCCGCTGCCGCTGCCGTCAGCATGATCGTTCTGACGTATTACAGCGCTAAAGTGACCCTGCTGGCCGGATACCGGCCCGCCCCCATGACGGGTATTCGCATGTACTACGTCTGGGCGGCACTTCCCTTTAACGGTGCCATCATGTCCATCTATATGCTCGCAGAGATGATGAAACATATTTTTGAGAAGGTAGAGGAGGTGAATCCATGATTTATATTTTTGCCGCCATGTTTATCTTCTTCTTTTGCGGTATGCCCATCGCCTTCGGCATATTATCCAGCACCATCTACTACCTCCTTTTTTCCGGGCAAACCCGGGAATTGCTCGCTTTTTCCACCCGGGTGATATCCGCCTCAGACTCTTACGTCCTTTTAGCGGTCCCTTTTTTCATGCTGGCGGCCGAGCTGATGAACGAAGCGAAGATAACCGACCGGATTTTTTCCTTTGCCAAATCCCTGGTGGGGCACATCCCCGGAGGATTGGGGCATGTCAATATTATGGCCAGTATCATCTTTGCCGGTATGTCCGGCTCCGGACTGGCCGACACGTCCGGCTTGGGAAAAGTAGAAATTAAAGCCATGAAGGACGAAGGATATGACCCGGCCTTCAGCGCTGCGGTGACCGCATCTTCGGCGATTATCGGTCCCATCATCCCGCCCAGCATCTGTATGGTAGTGGGCGCCGTGGTGACCAACACCTCTGTGGGCCGGATGCTGGTGGGCGGCATCATCCCCGGTTTTATGATGGGGGCCAGCCTCATGGTGCTGGTTTATTTTCTATCAAAAAAAAGAGGCTATCCAAAAGCGCAGCGGGCAACCATAAAGGAGATATGGAAGCAGCTGACAGCCACCGGCCCGGCCCTTCTGACGCCGCTTATACTGGTAGGCGGTATTCTCTCCGGTGTTTTTACCCCCACCGAGGCCGCCGCAGTCGCCTGCATCTACGCCATGATTCTGGCAATGGTCTTTTACCGGGCCTTTGGCCTGAAAAGATTGTTCCGCATTTTTATCAATGTAGGGACAGCTACCGGCGCGCTGCTCTTTGTCATGTCCGCCGCCTCAGCCCTGGGTACCCTGGCCTCTCGGGCGCAAGTACCCCAAAACCTGATGAAGCTGGTCATGTCCATAACCAGCAGCCCGACGGCGACCATGTTTATTATCGTCGGTGTTCTCATTTTGCTGGGCATGATTATGGAGGACCTGTCGCTTCTGGTCATTATGGGGCCTTTGCTGCTTCCGGTGGTTCTCAAGCTCGGAATCAACCCGGTCCACTTCGGGGTGGTCATGGTTCTGACCCTTCAGTTGGCCATGATCACGCCGCCGGTGGGTATGGGATTTTATATTACCTGCCACCTGGCCGACGTTGATGCGGTGACCTACAGCAAAGAGATTATCTGGTTTGTGATGATCCTGATTGTAGTGGTGACATTGATGTGCTTTATTCCATCTCTGGTGACATTTTTGCCGGATCTGTTTTTCGGGAAATGATCCCAGGGCGCTGGTTATGCATAAATCATTTTTTCCGCCGGGGACGGGCCTGCGATTATGGCCTGATAACCGGGGAAGGGTTTAAGAAAGGGAGATTCCAGTGTTTAAAACCATACTATACCCAACTGATTTTTCAGATAATGCCGGCAAGAGTATAGATTATCTTAAGCAGCTGCAAAACGCCGGGGCCGAAAAAATTATTCTTCTGAACGTCATTCATCAGCGAATCCTGGACACCATAGAAACCATCCACAAGGCCTCGTATTTTCAGGATGGCCGATATCGTGAGGACGTGGATGAAGCGGTGCAAAAATTGGAGCAAGACCGGAGAAATAAGATAGCGCCTATCGCGGTCGAACTGGAAGCTGCCGGTTTCGAAGTTAAAATCAGAATTGAAAAAGGCTCTCCGGCCAGGGAGATCGTGAAAGTTGAAAAAGAAGAGGCAATTTCGGCCATTGTCATGACCTCACACGGCAGGAGCAATTTTCCCGGGGCTCGTATCGGATCGGTTTCCAGTAAAGTTATACGCAGATCGGTAACACCCGTGCTGCTCGTTAAGCGTTAACGTGTCGTGAACATCCGGTGTGCATCAAGCAAGGCCGGAAGTCGGGATTGCGACTTTCCATTATAGGCTGTGCGTGAGCAAATAATTTGCTTTGGTTCTTATTGGAGATGTAGTATTGGAATTTGTTTGTCTTTTGGTGCTTGGACTTTGTGATTTGCGGCGTACGCCTTTTTCAACAGAACCGGTTTATCCGGCTTGGGGGGGGGTAAAAATGAAGAATCTTACCAAATTAGCAGTGGCCTTTTTTACGTTGGCAGTGGCTATTTCGGTGTTGACGATAACTCCGACAATCGCCATTGCGACCGGTGAGATCCGGATTGGCTATACCGCTCCCTTTACCGGTGCGGCCGCCGAATACGGTAACAACGGCTGGCGCGGTATTCTCCTGGCCCTTGAAGATCTCAACAAAGAGGGAATCTCCATTGGCGGGAAACAATATAAAATTAATATTTTTAAATATGACAGTGTGTGTACTCCGGATGAAGGGGTTTCAAATGTGCACAAAATGGTAACCGAGGATAAAGTGGTGGCCATTCTCGGAGATCACTGCAGCACTGTTTGCAGTGTTATTGCTCCGCTGTGTGATCAGTATCAGGTCCCGGGGATTACCATCGAGTGTGCCTTGGACAGTGTCACAAAGCCCGGACATGAATTCTATTTCAGAATGAGGCCCACCGTTAAAATGATGATCCCCGCGTTCATGCCCAAGGTTTTTAAAACATTTGACGCAAGAACCGCCGCGTTTCTTGTGGTCAATGATGAGTATGGAAAGGCTTTCACGGAAACGGTAAAAAATGAGTTGGAGTGGCGTGATGTAAAAGTCGTCGCACGGGAAACCTTTGAAAGGGAAAGCAACGAATACTGGCCGCAGTTGGCGCGAATTCACCGCACCACCCCGGATCTTCTTTTCTATGTCGGTACGGCTTCCGAAGGCGCCACGATGCTGAAGCAGGCCAGAGAGTTGGGTATGATGCCCCGTACCAAATTCATCGGCTCCGAAGAGATGGGTGAAATGGAACTTCCCATGAGGGCCGGCAAGGATGCCGTGGAGGGGACCTATGCGATTTCCTTGTGGGGAAAGGTTCCCCATGAATTTTCAAAACGGGTGAAAGATTCTTTTAACAAACCCATGCACTACGACATCATTTTCGGCTATGATGCTATGCAGGTGCTTGCCCGGGCCATTGAAACCGCACAGTCCCTTGATCCGGTAAAAATCAAGGATGCATTGAAAAAGACCGATTACAGGGCATTTGAGGGGCATATTCGATTTAAAAATTTTAATGGCTACAAGAACCAGAGCAAGTTTACACCATCGATGATTCGATGGAAAAACGGCAAGCGGGTCTATCTTGATATTCTCCTCGACTGGGAGCAGTAATGCATAGGGTGCCGGGCGCTTCTCGACAGCCATGCCGGGCCTCCCTTGTCGGCCGCCTGCAGTGCGGCAATGTGTCCGGCCGTTCCGCCGCCGGCAATGACCACGTCCACGGTTTCGTTAATGCATTTCATTACGCGAGCCCTTATGCAATCCTGACCCCTTGTTTTTTTAACGCCTTTTGAAGCATGGTGATGTTCACGTTCCGACATGCAACGCTTTCTTTTATGGAGATGGCGGCGGCAACTCCTGCGCCCTGTCCGGTGACGGTGCAGCACATCATATTGCGGGCCGCTGCGTGGGATATTTTGTCTCCGGCAACACAGCGCCCGGCGACCAGAAGATTCTCTATTTTTTGCGGAACCAGTATGCCGAAGGGTACCTGAAAATAACGGCCGGTAGTGGGCAGGATCAATTTGCCGTATCCGTCGATAAATTCGGGGAAAATACCGATGGCATCTTCGAACCGTCCCTGGTGCCGCACATCGGTTTCCGACAGGTTGTATTCCCCGATAATTTTGCGGGTATCCCTGACCCCGACCGACATACCGAAATTTCTGAGCCTTGCCTTCTTAAAACCGGGAACATATTGTTTCAATGCCTTTATGGCCAGCAGTGCCTGTTTTCGGCCGTCTATTTCAGCCCGGGTCAGGTTCCGGACATCCGTGCCGTCACAGTCTAACATATAGGTCATGTTCAGATAGGTGGCTTCGCCTGTATCCGATATTGTGCTCCATGTGCCGCCGATGCCGGTCAGTTCCGCAGGAATTGCGCCGTCTTTGCGGGCCTTTTGAAAAGGTTCCGACAGATAGGGACTGAAAAGGTTTTCTTCTTTTCCACTGGTTTCAATGGTCCAGTTTTTGCCCCAGTCCTCGTAGGTCGGTTTCTGTTCCGCGATATAATCGAGGAATTTGTCTTTGTTTACCCCTGTGCAGGAAAAAACAACGGTCACCCCCATCATCTCCTCCCTGGGGGTTTTTCGCACCGGGACACCTGCACGCCAGGCGATATCCGCATCCCCGGTGGCATCGATCACCCGCCTGGCCAGGATGGCCTGCCTGCCGGATTTGCTTTCGGTAATAATTCCCTTGATGGTGCGGCCTTCCATCAGCACGTGGGCCGCCGGGCAGTGCAAGAGAGGAATGATACCCGCTTCAGTCACCAGGGTATCGGCCACGGACTTGAACAGTTCCGCATTCAGGGTCTGGCTCAGAGACTGGGGCTCCTTTTGGGTGCCGCCCATCGCCTTGGCCCTTTTCTCAAATTCGATACCGATGCCTTCACTGTCGATGGTATCCTGGTGCCGATACCAGGCAAGGCTTTCCACGCCGACCTGGGTGATCACCCCTCCGAAGCACCCGTAGCGCTCCACGAGCATTGTTTTTACACCCTCCCGGGCACAAGCCAGTGCCGCAGACAGGCCCCCCGGGCCGCTTCCCACGACCAGTACGTCTGTTTCGGCCATCACGGGTGTTTTTTTCGACGGTTCCCGGATGTGTTGCATAGGGTTACCCATGGGGTTACCTTCCCAGGGTCGTCTTGAGTGCGGCCAGTACCCGTCTGACATTTTCAGGCCGGGCCGTGTGGCCCATGAGCCCGATGCGCCAGATTTTGCCGGCCAGGGGGCCTAAACCCGCGCCGATTTCGATTTTGTGCTCCATCCGGAGCACTTTGCGAACACCGGCTTCATCAACGCCATCGGGCACTTTGACCGCATTGAGCATGGGCAGGCGATATTTTTTTTCCACCAGCATCTGCATCCCCATATCTTCCAGGCCGTCTACCAGAGCCTGGTGGTTTTCAAGGTGGCGCTGGAAAACCGTGTCAAGGTTTTCTGCAAGGATCAGGTCAAGTGCCTGGTACAGGCCGTAAAGCATGTTAATAGGGGCCGTATGGTGATAGGCCCGAGTGTGGCCCTCCCAGTAGTTGATAATCATGGTCAGATCGAGATACCAGTTGGGGACTTTGGTTTTTCGTCCCTGGAGCGTAGCCACGGCCTTGTCCGAAAAGGCAATCGGCGCCAGACCGGGCGGGCAGGAGATGCATTTCTGGGTGCCGCTGTAAAGGCTGTCAATGCCCCATTTATCCATATTAACATCAATGCCGCCGAGACTGGTGACCGCGTCCACCAGGTAGAGTGTATCCGAGCCCGCCACCAGGGTGCCGATTTCCGCTACGGGATTACGCACACCGGTGGATGTTTCGGCATGCACCACGGCAACGATCTTATAGGTTTCCGTGTCGAGTTTCTTTTTTACCGCATCCACGTCCACCGGTGTACCCCATTCAAATTCAAGGGTGTCGACATTGGCGCCCAGGCGGGTGGCCACATCCTGCATGCGCATGCCGAATACGCCGTTAATCAGGATGAGTACACGATCACCGGGTTCGATGAGGTTGACAAAACAGGTCTCCATGCCGGCCGAACCGGTGCCCGAGGCCGGCAGGGTCAGTTTGGCCGATGTTTTGACCAGTTTTTGCAGCTGGGCCTTAATTTCATCCATGATGGTGATAAAATAGGGGTCCAGATGCCCGATGGTCTGTGTGCCCAGGGCTGCATAGACCTCATCCGGTACTTCAGAGGGACCGGGTCCCATCAGCAGGATATCTTCTATTCCGTTTAACAGATTGCTCATCATTGCTCCTTATTGTTATCTATGGTGACGGATTCAAAATTCGTTTTGCAGCCGTTGATATGTCTGCGCGTTAAAGCGCCGATGGTATCGACGTCTTTTTTTTCAATGCACTCATAGATCTCCCGGTGGGTTTTGAGGGCGTTTTCACGGCTTAATCGATTTTTGGCATGCTCGAACAGAAAAGATTGAATCGAATCATCGATAACGTCGAGCATCTGAGTTAAAAACATGTTGCCGGCCATGGCGGCTATCAGTCGGTGAAACTGGTAGTCAAGTTCGCCAAATTTTTGAGGGTTGCCCAGTTGCGCCTCGGATTGCGCCAGGTTTTTACGCATGGCCGTAAGCTTTTTGACTGAACGCTGCTGGGCTGCCAGCACGGCCAGTGACCCTTCGATAAACATGCGGGCTTCAAAAAGATCTTCGTAAAATCCATCGGGATTGCTGGCTCGAAAGGGCACCAGCAGGATACCGATACTTGCCGGATTGATACTTTTAGACACAAAGGCGCCCTTGCCGTGAAAAATATCGATAATGCCCAGGGCGCTCAGCCGGGCAAGACCCTCTCGGAGGCTGAAACGGCTGATATCCAGCTGTTCCTGTAAAACCCGTTCGCTGGGCAGCTGGTCCCCCGGCAGAAGCCGGCCGTCTTCGATTTCCGATTTAAAATAGTTTACCACGGCTTCACTGGTGGATATTTTCGAGAGGAGAGGCTTCATAATGGAAGGGTCATACTACTCATCAGACCAGTTGTCAAGAGGGATTTGATGTGCAGATAGACGGAAAAAACTAAAGGGTTAGATGTTAGAAAGGAGGCATGATTAGGATAGATAAAGGCGTTAAGCGTGAGACGGGAGTGTATGTAATGTCACTTGTAAATCAGCCCTTTTTTTCAAGAACCACTCGGACCCGGTCATAAAATCCTTTTACATGATCACGCATAATCTGTTCCGCCCTGTCGGCATCTTTTTTTTTGAGGGCATCCACAAGATCAAGGTGTTCCGCTACCGAAGCGGACAAAAAGTCCAGGTGAGGCATCGCGACATACCACAGCCTCTGGGACAGGTCAAAGAAATGGTTGAGGGTGCGGGTAAGGTATTTGTTCCCGGCGGCACGAACCAGGGCCTTGTGGAATTTGTGGTCCAGATCGAGAAGAAGATGACTATTTTCCGAGGGGATTTTCGCCTGCTCCAGTTGCAGGGCCTCAAAGACATGTAAATCATCTGAATCCGCCCGTAAAGCCGCTAAACGGGCGCAAAACGACTCCAGGGAGATGCGCATTTCACTGAGTTGCTCCAAGTCGGGAATATTGATGTCCGCCACATAAAGGCCGTGGCGCTGTGTAATAAACACAAGGTCATCATGGATCAGCAATTTGAGCGCTTCACGAACCGGGGTGGTGCCCAGGTCCAGTTCTTCTGAAAGGCGCTGCTCGTTGATCAGCGAACCGGGAGCCAGCGCCAGGGTCGTAATTTTTTTTCGAATTCGCTCATACGCCTGTTGGGTATCGACTTCAACCCATTTCATGATAGCACCTCCGAAGTCTCTGTTGTTTTAAATGTTACATGCCGGGATTTCAGTTTCACTTACGCCCACCCAGCCGGGGGTTCCCTATTGCCCTGGCTTGGACACGGTATGTGTCGAGGCCGTCGTTTTGCACCTCGACAATGACTTCCGGGTTGTCGGCTCCGGACCGCAGGGCAGCGCCCAGAGCCAGTTCATGGCTAAGGGTTTTGGCATGGTTGAGTGCATCTCCGACAGCCTCAAAATTTTCTCTACCCTCACCGGTCTGCATATAGTAACCGAGAACCTCAAACCCGTCGGCGGATATATGCGGGTACACCAGAATCTCTTCCGTCACCATCACACTGCCCGCCACGGCACCCACGGCATTGGCGACCTCATAATTTTCCGGCAAAATTAAATCGGTATGGAGCTTGTCGGCAACATCCTGCAGAAAAAAATCGGCCGGCGCGCCGATACCGATAATCGGATGCTGCAACCGAAAGCGGGTTTCAAGATGGGGATGGGCCGCATAGAGACTGTTATAAAAAAACCAGCGCGCCATGTCGCCCTCTTGGGGCATGTCGGCAAGATTTAACGTTTGTCCGCTCAGAAACGTAATGATAGTATGAACGATGGTTTCGGTGATCTTGTTCCAGACCCGTTGACGCACTTCACCAGGTGTCTTGAATTGATACCGGCTGAAGATATTTAACGCGAGCTCGGCTGATTCCCTGTCCCATGACGTATACCGGCCCTCCGTATGTAGCAGGTCGGTAGGGGTGAGACCACCCTTACCGATGATTTCCCGTTGCAGCAATTCTTCCGCCCCGATCTGCTTCACCGTCAGCAGGTTGAGTGCTTTCAGAATTTCCGGCAGCGGCATCGGGTTTTTGGATAACAGATCGACGAGGATTTTCTCTCGGTCGGTTTTCAGTTGATTGACGGCTTTTGGTTCTCGAAGCAAAAACCAGTATTCAAGCGATTCAGGCGTGGCCTTTGATCGGCTGCACCGGGAAAGGCGTTTGAGATGATCTTTTACCAGGGGATACTGGCCAGCCAGACAGGCAAGCGGAACCACCCGTTCAGGACCGATTTGCAATCGGCCGTCATTGTCAATAGCGATATGGCTGTCGCCACCTAAGGCAATGGATAACAGGTCCGCCGCTTTAACGGCTGTTTTATAGCCGTCAACGGTGGCGCCCTCTTCGCTGACGGTAACACGTCCCTCTTGAATAAGGGCAAAATCGGTGGTGGTCCCGCCGATATCAACCACCAGAGCATCATCTATCCGGGACAAAAACCGGCCGCCGATGGCGCTGGCCGCCGGGCCCGAATGGATCGTTTCAACCGGTGTCTGGGTGGCAAACTCATCGCTCATCAAGGTACCGTCGCCCCGTACAACCATGAGGGGGGCGTCAATACGGCGACGCTGCATGGCCCGGCGTACGGCAATGACAAATTCTTTCAATACGGCCAGCAGCGATGCATTCAAAGCGGCGGTGGTGGCACGTTCCACCGAACCGAGCTTGGTCGAGAGGTGATGTCCCAAAACCACCGGCAGATCGCATATGCCGGAAATAGCTTTAAAGGCCCGAATCTCATGTTCCGGATTTAAAGGGCTGAAATAGCTGGAGACGGCGATGGCATCTACGTCATGTTTGATGTCGCTGACTTTGGATAGAATCGCCTGAAGATCCAGGCCCTGCTTTTCACGACCGTAAAGATCGTGTCCACCGGAAAAATAGTAATAGTGTCGGGTAGCGAAGCGCCTTTTCATGTTGTATGAGGCAATCAGGTCCGGATCATACCCGATAAGGAACAACGCTACCCGTTTACTCTTTTTTTCGGCAATGGCATTGGTGGCAAGGGTCGTCGAGATGGATACCATTTGTATCATCGAGGGGTCCTCTATATGGATGCCCTCGATGACAGACTCAATGCCGATGGATAAATCCCGCTTGGTGGTGATGCTTTTATGGGCGGACAGCACCTCACGCGTGTGGTATTCCATCAACATACCATCGGTATAGGTGCCGCCGGTGTTAATGCCCAGTACCAGATCATATGCGGAATCAGTATTCATGTCCATTTTTTTAATTACCGGTTTACTGATCACGCAAACATATTGACATCCAGTTCTTCATCCTTGTGACGGGCATCGGCCAGCTCACAGATGCGGTGCAACTCTTTATACATGGCATCGTCCAGAAGTGGCTCCGTCTCGGTTTCCAGAATTTCGATGACGCGTTCATGAACACGCTCGTTAAAACGCTTGCTCCCACTGGCGGTCCAGTTTTCATAGTTTTGATGACTGATCAAGTCGGGCTGCCAGATTTCGGTTTTGAAGCGATTGAAAGTGTGTTCATGATCGAGATACTGTCCGCCCGGGCCGACTTCGGCCATGACGTCCAGGGCCATGGTATCATCATTGACCGGGATTCCGCGTAGAATACGCTTCGTCATGCCGATGACTTCGTTGGAGGAAACCATCAGTTCCGGAGAGCTGGTCAACCCGGAATCAAGGTATCCCACGTCATGGATCATGTTTCCGCCCACGAGTCCTGCGGTGGCAATATTAATAGCGGACTCCATGCCCGCCTGTTCGTCAAAAATCTTGGCATCGGAGCAACCCGCGGTTTCATATTCCGGCACCCTGAGCCACTTGGTGATGTCCGTGTAACCGGCGCTGAGCAGCGCCATTTCAGGAGAGCCATAGCAATAGATCGTGGTCCGCATATCCATGTTGGACATGAGACCGCCGATGATGATCTGTGCCCCGGGTTTACGAAGCTGGCTGATAACGATACCGAAAAGACTTTCGGCCAGGGATTGCACCAGCAGACCGGCAAGGGTGGTGGGTGCCGTACCGCCTGCCAGCGGACATGGGGTGTAAACAAAAGGGATATCGTTGTCACTGGCAAAAATCAGCTTTTGAACGACCTCTTCGGAATGGCTCAACGGGGATACCGGCTCAATGTAAAGGGAAAAGAGGGGGCCTTTCTTCCACTCTTCCTTGCCGCCGACGCGGATATAGGCCATTTCCAATTGATCACGAACTCCTTCCAGGTCCACAGCCGTGATATTGATCGGCTTACTGGTTCCTTCCAGCATGGCCAGATACTGCCAGCGATCATAGGTGCCCACTGCAGTATCCTGGGTAATGCCCAGGGACATGTGAAAGTCGTAGTTGGGCAGTGCCTGGGCAATACGGGCAAAATTTTTAACATCCTTGTAGGTGGCCCGTCGCCGTTCACCCGTATAGGGATCAAGGGTGAAGGGGGTATCGGACCCACCGCCATAATTAATATTATTTTTAAACAGCTCCATGCGGTATCGCCGGTCAGGGCCGGTGATCACCACCTTGCTGGGAACTGTCTTGCGCGCTTTCTCCACCATATAGTGAGGAATTTTTACAAGGCTGCTGTCATCTGTGGTGTCCTCCACAATAGCGCCCCCGGAGTGCGCAACATTAACGCCTTCCTTATCGTATACCCGAACGCCTGTTTCATATAATACCCGCAGTGCCGCATAGTAAATCGCTTCAATCTCATCTTCAGACAGCACCTGAAGCCGGGGCGTAGCGTTTACCTGGTAATTGGTTTTATGAACTTGCATGATTTATTCTCCTTATCCATCATCCATTTTGGTTGATAATGATTTCCATCGTTTTTCCGTTGGGTCTATGCAAGCAATCGCTTGGCCAGTTCCGCTCCGTCTCCGGCATTGTAGCCATATCCATCAGCGCCGATACGCTGTCCGAATGCAGCATCCAAAGGTGCGCCGCCGACAATTACTTTTACACTGTCACGCAGGCCGGCTTCTTCAATGGCTTTGATCGTATGACCCATAAACCGCATGGTCGTGGTCAGCATGGAGGACATACCGACAACGTCCGGTTTGTGTTCTTTGATAGCTGCCACAAATTTTTCCGGGTCCACATTAAAGCCCAGATTAATGACTTCCATCCCCTGGCCTTCCATCATCATGCTCACCAGGTTTTTGCCGATATCATGCAGATCCCCTTTCACGGTACCCATGAGAATTTTACCGGATTGTTTGACCTTCGCGGCAGCCAGGAGAGGCCTTAACAATTCCTGACCATCGTGCATCGCCTTGGCGGACATCAACACTTCCGGCATGTACATGGATCCGTCTTTAAAACGGACACCCACTTCATTCATACCGATAATCAATCCATTATCCAGAATGTCTTTGGCATTCAAACCCTCATCCAAAGCTTTCTGCACGAGTTCAGGCGTTTTTTCATCGTCCCCTTCTATAATAAATGTTGCTAATTGTTCGAATATTTCACTCATTTTTTTCTCCTTTTCATCGATTGACAGGACGGCCTTATTCTTTGTCTTTAACCCGTTGCTCAGCGGCTGCGAGAATCTGTTTGATGGCGTCCCGGGTCTCAGGCTTGATGGATGAAGGCTGATGGGTGCTTAGAATGTCCTGAACCCGTTCCACTACCCGGTCACGCATGGGTTTTTTCCCCTCGGCTTCCCACTCTTCATAAGAATGACGGTCACACAGATTCGGGTACCAGAATTCCGTTTTAAAATACTTGCGGGTGTGTTTCTCATACAGATAGTGGCCGTTTGGGCCGACATTGTGTATCACATCCGTTGCCAGTGTGTCTTCATTGACTTCTATGCCGCGTGTAATTCGTCTGACGTAACCGATGGCCTCGTCCATCATGGCCGTCTGAAGAATCGATCCGGTCATACCGCTTTCGGTGTAACCCACGTCATGACAGAGATCCCCGCCCGTGAGCGCTGAGAAAAAACAGGAGAGCGAGCCTTCAATGGCCGCCTGCGCGTCCAGTATTTTGGAATCCGTGCAACCACCGGTCTGCCATAAAGGAAGTCCAACATAATGGGCCAGTTCAGCAACGCCGGCCATCATCAGAGACAGCTCGGGAGCACCGTAAGAAAAAACCGTTTCTTTCATGTCCATCACGGACAGTACGCCGCCCATGAAAAAAGGCAACCCCGGCTGGATGGCCTGGGCAAGGGTCAGACCCATCCAGGATTCGGCGGCAGCCTGAATAATGGTTCCGGCGGCAGTCACGGGAGCGGTTCCCCCGGCAATGGGGCAGGGTGTAAAAATCAGCGGTACACGATGACGGGCGGCAAAGAGCAGTTTGTCTATGGCCTTATCGTCACTTAACAGGGGAGAGATGGGTTCGCAGTAATGGACATAGGTGGGCCGTTTTTCAAACGCCTCCTGGCCACCGGCCTCGGCTACGGCAATTTTATGAATATCTTCTCCATCTTCAGCACCGAATGACCAGGCCACAATGGGTTTGCTCGTATTTGGGAACATTTCCGCAAATTCATAAGAGGCCGCAAGTTCCGTGGTTACATCGCTGACGGTCCCCAATGATTCGCAAAAATCGATGTTCGGCAGCGCATCGCAAACCGTGGCAACAATTCGAGCGTCATCCTTTACATACGGTCTTCGTTCAAGGGTATCGACGTCGATGAAATTCGGTGGTGTGGGGCCGGGGCCGAAGTGCCCGCGACCCGGATCGATGTGGATATCATGTTTGGGGTTGCCGTCCCGTGCGAAAAGCGTAAAACTGCGTGGTGCCATATCTAATGAGCGTTTTACCAGATAAGCCGGTATCCGCACACGAATGCCGTCCACCCAGGCACCAATGCCTTTTAAAATATCCCGGGCTTCCTCATGGTGTACATCCAGGCCGGTGTATGCCAAAGTATGGAGTACGCCATTGAACAGTGCTTCCAACTGATCTTTGGAAAGCATTTCAAAGCGTACGCCTGAGTTGGTTCGATAGTTCGTTCTCATTGATAGTCTCCTTTTTTAAATTACCGGAAAATAAGGTTTGGAAATAAGGTTGTCACAATGTACCTGAAATTAGTTGCCCTCCTTTTCACATGGGTTGGACTGCAATGGCGATGCAGGTTAAATGGCCAAAAAATGAGTTGGTGTTGCAATTTTTGTAGAATTTAATGAATTGTTATTTAACCGCAGAAAACAGTTAATTCAACAATTGGTCTGATGACCTGATAAATAATCTAATAATTAAGTTGACAGATAAAAAAGAACCTGTCAATAGAAAAATAACAACAATGTCGAATAAAGTATTATTAAAAAAAATAGATAAAATTTCAAACATTCCGGTTACGGAAAACCGGCATCATGAAAACCGATTCCTGATGGCAAAAAGGGAAGAAACAGGCCCTCTATGAATTACAGAAGCATCCAGCGCAGCTCGGCATCTGAACAGGTCATGAAAGAAATTCTAAATAATATTACGAAAGGCAGGCTGAAGCCGGGTGAAAGGTTGCCAACGGAACGGGAATTTTCAAAAATGTTCAAAGTGGGGCGGTCAACGGTTAGAGAGGCTGTTTCGGCATTGGCTGTGATTGGCTATCTGGAAGTGGTTCAGGGCCGTGGGACGTTTCTAAAAAGAGATGTCAAACCCGGCAAACCGGCCCGTTTCGACCTGAGCGATATCCAGATGGCGGCAAATATTATCGACCTGGTGGAGGTAAGGGAAATTCTTGAATGTAACGCGGTAAAACTGGCTTCAAGGAGGGCCGGGCCGGAAGATATACAACGAATTGAGGAAGCGCTGTCAGAGGTCAAAAAAACGGCTGATAATATCAAAGCATTTACCCGGAACGATTTCGCGTTCCATATTGCCCTGGCACGGGCAACAGGTAATGCCATGATATTGGATATGATGGAGGGCATCATAAAGAAAATTCATAAAGCCTATGGCAATTTTAGAAACCAGGTGTTGTTTCAAACCGACACAGCGGTCTTCACGGCGGAAAAGATCGTGGAATGCATCAAAAATGGAGACGGCGAAGGGGCGTCCGCCCAGATGCATAAGCATTTAAGATTGGTGACAACGGAGGTCAGGCAGATGATTCCCGAACTCACTCATTAAAGGGCTGGTCAAATAGTGTTTATCCGGCAAAAAGATGTTTTAACGCGCAAGAGAGTTCGCCGTAAAAAGGTAAAAACAGCGGCTATGACCGCTCAAGGGCTGCTTTGAGCCGATGGGTCAGCAGCGGCATGATTTCAAACAGGTCGGCGATGGCGTAGTAGTCGCAGTTTGTGATGATCGATGCGTTTGGATCCGTATTGACGGCAATAATAAAGCCGGCTGTTTTTATACCGGCAAAATGTTGAACGGATCCGGAAATGCCGCAGGCAATGTAAACCTTGGGACTCACCGTGGTGCCGGTTTGACCGACCTGCATGGCATGCGGCACCCAGCCGGCATCAACGGCAGATCTGGACGCGCCCATCACCGCGCCCATCACCGCCGCAGGTTGCTTTAAAATGTCAAAATTTTCCGAATTGGCCATGGCCCGTCCGCCGGATATGACAATTGCCGCTTCCGACAATTCCACGCCTCTTGAGGCCCCCTGTTCCAGCGCCTCAACTACCAGGCGCTTGCTTGTAACCTCGGTCTGGAAAACAATGGTGTCAGCGTCACAGGGTGTCGGCATGGCTTCAATGGCGTTTGGCCGGATGCCGAAAAGAAAATGGGTGCCATTGACTTTGATGGTGGCAATTATTTTTCCGGAAAACCGGGGCTTTTCCACAGTACGTTCAACCAAATTGACATGGATGCAGTCCATGACAAGAGGAGCGTCGAGAGCGGCGGCGATCCTGGGAAGCAGGTCTTTTCCCTTTGCGCGGCGCGCCTCTACGGCAGGCCGCAATGCAAGGACTTCCATTTTTGCGGCAGACGCGTTTATCTTCAAATCATTCAGATCGATCTGCTTGATCACCTTTTTTCTGGCTTTGATAATATTGGGCAGGGTGGGATATCGGGGTTTGTTCAACCCCTTGCCGACACCGACCACACAGGGAAGCGCCATAACAACAACCGCGGTGGTCCCGGTCTCTGTTTCGTACTTTACCGTAATTTTCTCCTGCCCCATTGAAAACGCCGATACATTGTTGGCAACAGACACATCCAGTGCGGCCGCCAGTCGGAACATGGTCTGCATCCCTTCACTGTCGATAGATTCTTTGCCCGTAAAAATGATGTCGGCCTTTCCGTCCTGCAAAATGGCCTGATGCAGTGCTTTGCCCGTAATGACGCTGTCAGGCCGGTCATCGGTTTTTATCAAAATTGCCCTATCCGCCCCCATGGCCAGGGCTGAACGCAATGTGCTCAGAGCGCATTGCCTGCCGAGGGTCACGGCAATCACTTCAGAATCCTTAATTTGAGCTTTCAGCCTAACCGCCTCTTCGACGGCATTCTCATCATGGGGATTCAACAGAAAGGTAACCGATTCATCGATCCGGTTGTCATCTTTGATTGTTATTTTGGCTGCCGAATCCGGCACATGTTTTACACAAACATAGATCTGCATGTAAAACCGCTCCATTTACGGTCAACACGTTTTTTCCACTTTTTTTCGGGAATGTAAGACAAAAAATTAAGATGGGGCCTTGATCGTTGCGGTTGTAACCGGACACGGGTCACCGGTTATAACCGGTAAAAACGTTATCCATTAACCGAAAAACTGCTGTTGTAATTGATTTCGCGTTGGCGCGAAAAGAAACCCACATCGATGACGCGCCCGATATGCGGCAACGTGAACTGAAACGGGTTTTTGTCGTGGTCCAGGCCTTTCTCGCAGGCATCAATCAGTTGCGCCATCATCAAGCCGGCGATGGGGCAGCCGATCACCCCCGCACCGATAATAATTGCATCATACGTCTTGCTTATGACAGCTCATCCTTTATGTTTAAATATATAGGCTTGAGACCTGAATTCGGCCGCCGAATGGATTTTGGCCGGCGGCAATTATTACCGGATCGAGGTTTTTCAAATCAATGCCGGATGGCGGCGTTTCTTTGTGTGAAGGATCGCCGCAGCCGGAAGTACATCACCTGTATGTTAATGAAACAATACATGTCAAAAAGAAACAGTACGGATGAAAGAGTTGTTTTAAAAAGGTGTAAAACCGAATTTTGGCCCTCTTTTTGTTGCGACAAAAGCCACCTACCCGCAACAGGATTCCAAACCGGCGGACGGCAACGGAAACAACCCCCGGTAAAGGCGATGCCTTTTGGAAAGTCGTGCCATCTGGATTTTAACAGTTGACATGAGTTGTCTCTCAGTCATGCTCAGGTATGTTAAACAGGACATCGTTTTCCAGATACATCTGCTCCAGCTTCTCCTGGTGCCCCTTTAACGCTGGATTTTGCCGGTTTACCAGTTCCAGAATCAGGTAATTGATGATGCAGGAGATAACGGTGGGATTTCCGATCAGCGGAATGGTGAGGGAGGGAACCACCAGGGAAAGATGTGCAAAGGGGATCACCGGACACAATGTGTTATCGGTGATCACCAGCAGGTTATGTCGAAGCCGCCGGGCGACCTTTCCCAGCTTGATCAGTTCATTGGGGTAACGTGAGGTGGCGATAATGACCACAAGGCTTTCATCGGGCGCGTTGGTGAGCCAGTCAATGGCCGTGCTGTCACTGCCCTTTAGAATATGAACCCCCCTACGGACTTTGGTAAGGGACCAGCCCAGGTAATAGGCATAGGTATATGAAACCCGGGAGCCGATCACATAGACGGCTTTGCTTTTTTGAAGTTCCGCCGCCATCCGGGCCAGCACTTCTATGTCAATGGATTCATAAAATTGCCGGAGGTTGTTCATTTCTTCGAAAACCACCCGGTGCAGCAGATCGGCGCCGGGTCCTTTCATCCCCGGCAGATCCAACCGGTCCGGCAGGGTCAGTCCCGAATCCACGAAATCCCGAAGCGCCTGAAGAAATTCACCGTACCCGCCGTAACCCAACTGCCCCACGAATCGAACCACCGTAGCTTCACTGACCCCGCAGGCTTTGGCAAGCTCTTTGGTGGTCATGAAAACCGCTTTGCGGGGGTTCTGAATGATGTAATTGCCCAGAATTTTCCCTTTGGGCGTCAATCCGTTCAGTTGGTTCACAATTCCCTTGACCACCGGATGGGACCGGGATGCCGTCATTTTAAAATCCTTTTGGAAAATGAAAAATTTGTTACATTGTCTGAAAAATCCTTTTAAAAATCTGTTTTCAGACCCTTTTATTATGGGTTGATACAAATTGTCAAGTGGATTTGGGTCTTTATTTATCAATTCTAATTTTGGTATTGACATATTTCATTTCATTTGTGTATTCTCGGTTACAATTAGACGTTTGGAAATTGACGGATCCTTTTTTCCACGGCCTTCATTTGTTTATATTAAAAAAACCTGTCCTCCGGGCTTAACGCAATACCGGCCCATTTAGGGCCGAATTTTTATTTTTAACCATATAGGGAGCGCATATGTTCTGGAAATCCAAACCCCTGTGGGGCAACAAAACCAAACTGAAGTCCAGCTACGATGCGGTGATCATCGGCGGCGGCCTTCACGGTCTGGCAACGGCCTACTACCTGGCAAAGGAGCACGGCATTACGGATGTGGCGATTATTGAAAAACGCTTCATCGGATTCGGGGCTGCCGGCAGAAATACGGCGATTGTTCGCGCCAACCAGCGGACACAGTATAACGTTCCACTCTATAAGGAGGCACTGGACCTATGGCCGGTGCTTACCAAAGAGCTGGACTTCAACTTGATGTTCAATAATTGCGGCAACCTTAACCTGATGCACAGCGAAGCGGCCATGAAAGCGGCCCGCATGACCATTGCCACGGCCCAGTTCCACGGCGTGGAAAGCCATCTTATCGACGCCAAAGAGGCCAAGGAAATGGTGCCGGCGCTGAACATTTCCGAAGACATCACCTTCCCCATCCATGGGGCCATGTACCATCCCCCCGGCGGCGTCGTGCGCCATGATGCCGTGGTCTGGGGCCTGGCCAAAGGGTGCGCTAAACACGGTGTGCATATCCACCAGCACACTGAAGCCACCGCCATTCACACCAAAGACGGCAAGATTACCGGCGTTACGACCTCGGGCGGCCGCATCCACACCCCCAGGGTGCTGGTGTCCGCCGGCGGTTACAGTGCCGGCATCATTCACCAGATGCTGGGCATTAAACTGCCCATCAGCGTGCTTACCATCCAGGCCATGGTCACCCAGCCGCTGAAACCCCTGCTCGACCACGTGGTCTCTTCCGGCGCGTACCACTGCTATGCCAACCAGACACTGAAGGGTGAGATCGCCACCGGCGCCCACATGGACCAGTGGCCCAATTATACCACCCAGAACACGGCCCATTACATCAAACACCAGGCTGAGTCCCTGTCCGACTGGCTGCCTTGCCTTCGTGGCGTTAGATTCATGCGCATCTGGGGTGGTCTGGCCGACATGACCCCGGACATGGCGCCCATCATGGACGGCAACGATCCCATTGAGGGCTTTTACATGGATTGCGGCTGGGGTTATTTCGGTTTCAAATCGTGCAGCGCCGTGGGCAAGTATATGTCCGAATACATGGCTACCGGCAATTGCCCGGACATGCTGAAACCGTTCAACCTGCGTCGCTATGAAAACCACCGCCTGATGGGAGAAACCGCCGCATTGGTCAGCTACACACCGGATAACTGAGCCGGTTTACCGGCAACACAGCGCAATGCATCGATTATACCGCAACAGCGATATTTATAAGGAGATTGAATTATGGCATTAACACTCACCTGCCCCGTCTGCGGCAAGCGCAACGGATACGAGTTTCGCTATGGTGGAGAAGACAAGGGACCGCGCCCTGCGGAAGAGGGGCTGACCCCCAGTGCCTGGTGCGACTATGTCCATATGAACAAATGCACGGCCGGCGTTCAGAAAGAGTGGTGGTTTCACCGGGATGGATGCGGGGTCTGGTTTACCATCTGGCGCGACACAACCAAAAATCTTGAAGTGGATCAACCGGAGGAGAGCAAATGAACAGGCTTAACCAATTGCCCACACTCCGCATCGACCCCTCGGAGAAACTGTCCCTGAATTATCGGGGAAAATCCTACAAGGGGGTTGTCGGAGATACGGTTGCAACGGCCCTTTATGCCAATGGCGTCCGGGTCTATGCACGCAGTTTGAAATATCATCGCCCCCGCGGGCTTTACAGTCTTGACGGCGAATGCAGCAATACCTGCATGGATGTCAACGGCATTCCCAACGTACGCACCGAAAATACGCTGCTTAAAGATGGCATGGTGATTAAGGAGCAGAATGTCAAGGGATCGGCGAATCATGACTGGCTTGCCTTTATTGACAAGCTGGACTGGATGATGCCGGCCGGTTTCTACTACAAGACCATGCATAAACCAGCATCCATATGGCCCGTGGCCATGAAGCAGATCCGCAAAATCGCCGGTCTGGGTGTTATCTCTGCCGATTATCAGATGAAGGGGCAGTACGATGAAATGTTCATTAAAGCGGAAGTCACCGTAATCGGTGGCGGCGCTGCCGGCATGACCGCGGCCCTGGCAGCCGCCGAGTCGGGCCTTCGGGTGGTTCTGCTGGAGTCCCGTCCCTACCTGGGCGGATGCTTTGACTACCGGGTAAGCACCACCGGCGACGGCGTGCCTCTTTATGAACGGGCCCGTGAACTGGCTGAAAAGGTGGAACAAACCGACAACATCCGGGTGTTCAAACACACCTCCATGGTAGGTGCCTACAACAACAACCTGATCACCGCTTTTCAGGTGGGCAAAGCCGACGATGCCTTCACCGAGCGTTACATCGAGATCCGTTCGGAAAGCGTTGTCGTGGCCACCGGCTGCATCGAGCGTCCCCTGATTTTCGACCACAACGAGCGTCCCGGCGTCATGCAGGTGGGCTGTGCCCATCGCATGGCCCGCACCTACGGCCTGCTGCCGGGCAGCGAGGCGGTTTTTTCCGTGGGCCATGATCTGGGACTGGAAGCCGCCAGCGACCTCTTTGACCTGGGGTTGAAGATCAACTGCGTTGCCGACATCCGCGAAGACGGCCAGAACCCCGAACTGATGCTGGCCCTGGCCGAGCGCAAGATCCCGGTCCTCAAGGGCTGGGTGGCCGCTCAAGCCCATGGCGGCAAACAGGTGAAAAATGTCACCCTTACCACGGTGGAAGGTACCGTTCAACGCCGGTTCCCCTGCGACCTGCTGGTGGCCTCCGCCGGTTTCACCCCGGTGACCGGGCCCTTTATCCTGGCCCAGGCCAAGATGGGCTATGACAACCATACCGGCTATTTTCTGCCCACCGAGCTGCCCGAAAAGATGTTCCCCGCCGGCCGCATAACCGGCGTCAACAATCCTGGTTCCATCGAAGCTTCCGGGCGTCTGGCCGGCCTCAACGCGGCCGCGGCAGCCGGCAGCGACATGGGCAAGGCTGTTGCCGAAGCCGCAAAGGCCGTTTCGGCCCATCCCGGCCCGGAGCGCGGCTGCAAGCTGGTCACCGCCCCGGGCAAGGGACGTAAAAGCTTTATCTGCTTTGATGAAGACGCCACGATTAAGAATATTAAACAGGCCATCGAGATGGGCTTTGATGTCCCCGAATTGATCAAGCGCTTCACCTCAGCAAGCACCGGCCCCGGGCAGGGCGGCATCCCGGGGCACAACCTGCCCCTGTTCGTGGCCAGATATACGGCGTCCATCAACACGCCGGTGCCCACCACGGTGCGTCCGCCGCTGGTGCCTACCTTTCTGGCCACCTATGCCGGCTACAATCATCACATGTTCAAACACACGCCGCTGCACGATTCACAGAAGGCGGACGGCGGCATCTTCCGCAACATCGGCGTCTGGCAGCGGGCCCGCTATTTTTCCGAGGATTTAGAGTGCGGGGAAGAGATCCTAAACGTGCGCAACAACGTGGGCATGCTGGACGGCTCCACCCTGGGCAAGTTCCGCATTCACGGCGCCGATGCCCTCAAGGCCCTTCAGCGGGTCTATGTGTCGGACATGGGCAAGGTCAAAGGGGATCGCATTAAATATACGGCGATGTGCAATGATGACGGATGCGTCATAGACGACGGCGTTGTGGTCAAGCTGGGCGAAAACGATTATTACCTTACCACCTCATCCGGTCGGGCCGGACAAACCGTGGAATGGCTCCGTTATCACACCCGTTTCGACGGCTGGGATTTTAGCATGGTCAACCTGACCGACGCCACGGGCGTCATCAACCTCTCCGGCCCCAACGCACGCAAGGTGATGGCCAAAGTCGTGGATATCGACCTTTCCAACGAGGCTTTCCCCTTTGCCGGGTATAAAGAATTCTTCATCAAGGACACCATCTTCGTCCGTGCCATGCGCCTGGGCTTTATGGGCGAACTTTCCTACGAGCTGCACGTGCCGTCATCGTACATGCAGGCCGTATGGGATATGTTGAAAGAAGCCGGGGACGAATTCGGCATCCGCAACTTCGGCGTGGAAGCCCAGAACGTACTGCGCATGGAAAAGTGCCATGTCATTCTCGGCTCCGAATCCGAACAGCGCACCAACCTGCTGGATCTGGGATTGGGCTTTCTATGGGACCGCAAGAAGACCGATGCCAAAACCGTGGGTGCAGTGGCCCTGCGCCAGGCCGAAAACGATGTCGGCCGGCTCAAGCTGGTGGGCATCCGCATGGAAGACGATACCCGGGCCGCACACGAAGGCTCCCTGATTGTCGATACCAAGGTTCGCGGCTACGTGGCCACCATGCGCAAAAGTTTTACCACCGGCGAAGCCGTGGGTATGGCCCTGGTGGAGTCCCAGTTGTCGGACAAAGGCACCCGGCTGGAAATTTTTGAGGATGAATGCAATGGTGTGCGGCTGTATGCCAGAGTCGTTCCCATGCCCTTTTATGATCCCGAAGGCAAACGGATGAAGATGTAACCGGCTGCGCTGAAGGTTGAAGATTAAAACAGATAGAAATCGTCAACCCTTCGGCCTTCAATCAAAATCCCTGGAAGAGAATTATGATTTCAAACGGTTACAAGTCTGAGAGACATTCCCATAGAATGGATTTGTAAGAATTTAACGAGGTAGTGTCTGGACGAAAACCCCGGAAATTGTTAGTTCTATTCAGGGTTGGAATTGGTAACGTATTGAAGTTGTATCTTTTTTTAATTTAACATTTAAAATTCAACATTCAACATTGTGTCTGAACGGGTTTTTCGTTCAGACACGAGGTAACCATTATGGTTGAGATAAAAAGAGAATCGCCGGTGCGTTTCAAGGTCGGCCCGCTTAAGACAGAAGTGCGCGACAACTGGACAGTAGCACTGGAATATGACGATGAGGGTCAGGGGCCCTGGCTGGTGGACCTGGCGCACAAGACCCGCTGGGACATCCAGGACAACAAGGTCGGGAAGCAGACCCCAGGTGATCTGGCCGTGCCCGAAGTCCCGGGCCATTGCACCTTTGCAGACAAAACGTTGATCAACCGCATGAACCGCACCCAGGCATCCATCTACCACCTGGGCGCTGCGGCACCGGTCATGCCTGATTTTTCGGGGTATACCGATGTTACCGAAGCCACCGTTTTTATCGTTCTGTTCGGCCCCAGGGCATTTGGGGTTGCGGAAAAATTGAGCAACCTTGATTTGTTGAATCCGGCCGGGAATACACCATTTTTACTGCAGGGTCCCTTTTGCCATGTGCCCTGCCAAATCGTCGTTTTGGGAAAGGTCGCTGCCGATTCCGGCGGGTTTCTGCTCACCTGCAGCCGCGGCTACGGTGACTCCATGATTCACGCCGTGCTGGAAGCCGGCGCCGAGTTCGGTCTCCGGCCGGCAGGAGAGAATCGATTCAATTCATGGCTGGATGGATTGAGGCAATAACCCGGCAGATGCAGGCGTCTGACAGGCGGCCCAACGGATTCTGCAGGGTTATAACCGGGATACCGACCCTGTTTTAGCTACGGGCATTTTTTTTATCATTGAAAGCTGATATTTGAATTGACAATTTAATCGATTCCTTGTAAAAAAGTACATCATAGCGTATTTACATTGGTTCCGGCGTCGGCAAGCAGCGGCAAATAATGCCCGGTCCTATGCGCCTTTCCTACCGGTTTGATCAAAAAATGGATCAAACCAAAGATTCTCTCCACTGCCGCAATTTTTTTTAAACTGGCCCGTGATGGTGGCCTGAGTCAGTAAAAATACCATTGTTTGTTTTGAGCCTAAATTGCGGCAATGATGCATATCTGGATCAACCCCACCAAATGACGTGACTGTATTTTTGAAAGATTACGACCATTTTAAAAAATGAGTCAAGTCGGGATGGCTGCAATTGATGGGACCATATGAACCTGAGCAGGTAATATGTTTTGAAAATATAGTTTGCTATCATGGGTTTTTCATCAATACGATGACAATCCGGTGGGCATCTATTGATCTATAGCCGGACGGCAATGCATCTTTTCATGGGTATTGGCATAAATCTTGCTGAATACTCAAGACTGTATCAACAACAGATTCATAGGAACAGTTATCCATTTCTTCAGAAACAAGTTGCCTTATTTATAAAAGGCGGCTGGTCCCATCCGGAGCCGGTCGCATCATTTATTAACCAACAACAAGGAGGAAATCATGCAGGTAAAAAGATTTAATGTATGTGTCGTCATTGCAGTTTCACTGATGCTTATCTTTTCCACAGGTGCGCTCGCTGCAACAACTTTTAAACTCGGCGTAATGGGTCCCTTCACCGGTCCGGCGGCTAAAACCGGTACTGAATTCAAGGGATCCGTCAAAATGGCCATGGAAAACATTGATTACAAAATCGGCGATTACAAAATAGAAATCGTCTGGATCGACTCCCAGTCGGATCCCGCAAAGGCTACAAGCGCCTATGCTGAAGCCGTGGAATCAAAAGGGGTCCAGGTTGCCATGCTGAACTGGCACAGTTCGGTTGCGGCGGCGGTAATGGATATAGCGGCCCAGTACAAAGTGCAGCACCTTTTCGGAATGGGCGCAGCCGCCATTGTAAATGAAAAATATAAAACAGACCCTGAAAAGTACAGTTATTGGGCGGCCAAGGGATGGCCTATTCCCGGGGACCTCATCCCGGGTTATGTGGAGAGTATTAATGCAGCCGTAGCAAGCGGCAAATTCAAGCCTGAAAAAAAAATTATCGCAATTTACGGCGAAGAGAGCGACTGGGGCAGAAATGTGGGTGAAGCATTCAAGAAGGGCTTTGAGGCCACCGGGTGGACAATTCTTTCCGAAGACTACTTCCCCTTTACCCAGACCGATTTTTATCCTCTTTTGAGCAAAATTAAAAAAGGCGGTGCCGCCGTTCTGGCCGGAACATCCACATCCGCACCTTCCATCTCGGCCTTTATCAAACAGGCCGATGAGTTGGGGCTGAAATCCATCATTGCTGCAGACGGTCTCGGCTGGAATGGCGATTGGTACAAGATGATCGGGAACGCGTCAAACCATGTGCTCGATATGATTCCCCGGCTTACCACAAAAGCGGCCCAGGAATGGGCAAAAGAGATAAAGGCCAAATACGGCTATACCCCTAGCCCTTCGGCTTCGGGTCTGTCATACGATTATGCCAATTTTTTTATCAAAATTGCCAGAAGGACCATTGAAAAACATGGGAAACTCGACAAGGATGCCATCCACGAGGTCGTCTTGAGCGAACTCAATACCGGCAAGCTGACCTACGGCAAGGCGGACGGCGCGCTTATCATGAATGAGTATAGATATACAGCCAAATCCATACCCGACCCCGTTATCGGAGCCGATGCCTACTTCTTTCCCGTTCTTCAGTACATGAATGGAGACAGCAACATCATCTATCCTGAGAGCTGGAAAACGGCGGATTTTTCATCCCAATAAAAAACGATCCCGTTGGTATAATAAGTATGGGGCCGAATCATTTTCGGCCTCATATTTAACCATGCTGAAAACAAGCCAGCAGTTTAGCGCCCGTGCCTGCGCTTGGGAACAGATGCGACGATTTTCTCATAACGGAAAACACAACACACCCAATCATCAAACAGACAGGCGGTTCCAATGACAGTAGTGTTAGAAACCAACGAAGTGACAAAACGGTTTGGGGGGCTGGTGGCGGTCAACGCCGTCTCCATGCGGGTCAAACAAGGTGAAATTGTCGGGCTGATCGGACCCAACGGCGCCGGGAAGACAACCCTTCTCAACGCCATTGCAGGACTGAATCCCCCGACATCCGGAACCGTCCGGATGTTCGGTGAAGATACAACCGGCCTGCCGCCGGAAAAAATGTGCCGGCGGGGGCTTTCCAGAACCTTCCAGATCCCGCGACCTTTTCCAAAGATGTCGGTTTTTAAAAATGTCCAGACCGCGGCTACCTTCGGCAATCGAAAAAAACCCTCCGATATCACCGGTCACTGCAGGGAGTTGCTGGAATTTGTGGAATTCCCTCTGGCTGAAACCGTTATTTCGGAAAATCTCAACACCGTACAGCTGAAACGGCTCGATCTTGCAAGGGCCCTGGCAAGTTCTCCAAAACTGCTGTTTCTCGATGAACTTGCGGCGGGTCTTACCGAGAGTGAACTGAACGACATTATCAGAATCATACAAAAAATTCATGACAGGAACATCTCCATTTTAATGGTCGAACACATCATGCACCTTATTATGAGCGTGTGCGACCGGCTCGTCTGCATCCAGTTCGGAACCAAAATTGCCGAGGGACTCACCCAAGAGGTGGCAAACGACCCTAAGGTGTCCGAGGCTTATCTTGGAACGGGCCATTGAAATGCATGATACGTTCAGGGAGCACACTTACTTATCATCCTTTATCATCCGGAGGATAGAATGCTGCTGGAAGTAAAAAACATCAATGCCGGCTACGGATTCCTACAGATCTTGAGAGACGTATCGTTTAACATCGACCAAGGCGAATACGTTTGTGTAATAGGACCCAACGGTGCCGGGAAAAGCACGACCATGAAAACCATCGCCGGTCTTATCACCCCCATGAGCGGCGAGATTATTTTTAACGGGCAAAATATTGCCGGACTGCCGGGAAACCAGGTTGCCCGACTGGGAATCGCCTATATTTCAGAAGATATGAATCTTTTTACGAACATGACCGTACAAGAGAATCTCTACATGGGCGCATATGTGATAAAAGACAAATCGCTCAAGAAGGACCGGCTTGATTTCGTCTTCAACCTCTTTCCCCGGCTGAACAGCCGCAGTAAGCAGTTGGCCGGCACCATGAGCGGCGGAGAACGTAAAATGCTTGCTATCGGGCGGGGGCTTATGACAAATCCGAAACTCCTGCTGGTTGACGAACCGTCATTCGGGCTGGCACCCCAGTTGATTGAAAGTGTGTTTGAAAATCTCGACATTTTGAAAGAGGCCGGTGTTACGATTCTCCTGGTGGAGCAGAATGTGACCAAGACGCTGCAGGTTACCCGGAGAGGTTACGTGATGGAAAACGGGAAAATCTTTATGGCGGGTCAAAGTGCTGATCTTGCGGATAACCCCCATGTGAGAAAAGTTTTTCTGGGCGTATAAGAAAAATAACGGAGGTTTGTAGTTATGACAGAGTCGAAAATCAATGCCGTTTTTACCTGGATGAAAACCGCCGGGGGAATAACGGTCACCCTATCAATCATAATCGCGATCATCGCCGCTATAGACAGTGGTCCGTACATCATCGTAAACACGATCGTAACCGGCGGTATGCTTGCACTGGTGGCCATGGGACTGGCCCTGATATTCGGTGTTTTGAACATCCCCATGTTCGCTCACGGCGAATTTTTTATGATCGGGTCATTGACGGCATACTATATATTTACGCCGTTGGCCGAATATTTGAACACCCACCCCAGCAGTCTTCTGGCGGCAATCGCACCGCTTATTGCAATTTTTGGTGCTGTAATTGCAGGGGCCATCGGCGGGTTTTTGTGCGAACTGCTTATTTTTTCCCAGCTTCGCAAACGGAGCAGTGAAAACTGGGTAATGAATTCATTTCTCCTCACAGTGGGCCTCTCGGTTTTTCTGATCAATGCCCACCAGCTCCTTTTCGGCACGGAATTCAAGGGAATTATCCGGTACTGGGGAGGGAGACCCCTGGAAATAATGGGTGCATTTGTATCCCGGGACAGGATACTGGTCTTTGTCCTTGCCATGGTGGTGGTGGGGGTTTTCTGGCTGTTCATGAAATACACCAATACCGGCCAGGCCATTCGGGCCGTGTCACAGGATGAGACCGGTGCCCTGATGGTGGGCATAAACATAAACGGCATTCTCATGCTCACCATGGCTCTGGGATGCGCTCTTGCCGCCATTGCCGGCGCAAGCCTTCTTTTTCTTTACCCCTCTTACCCCGCGGTGGGATTGGAGCCACTATACCTGGCATGGTTTGTGGTCATTTTGGTGGGACTGGGGAACACTGCCTTTGCACTTGTGGGCGGATTTATCGTTGCGCTGATAAAAACGCTGACGGTTGCTTATATCGGTGCCGGATGGGATTTCGTGATTCCATCGCTCTTGATTACCATTGTCCTGGTCTTCAAACCAAGCGGCCTTTTCGGTTCTGAAGTCAGAGGCGTTCTTGATTTATAAGTCTCTCTAAGGATGGTTACATGAAAACAAATGACTCTAATATGGAAACAGGATTGGCGGACAGGATCATGGACAGGCTTTGTCTCACACCGGCAGCGGTTGCCGGAATCATCCTGCTGCTGATCATCCCCTATATCCCGCCATTCAACCAGCAATATATGATCCGGTGGCTGGTGGCTGCTGCTCTCATAGGGGCCAATGCCATTGCATTTGACTTTACAATCGGCTTTATCAATATTGTTAATTTCGGATACTACGCCTTTCTCGGCTTTGGGGGGTACACTTCGGCGCTCCTGGCTGTAAACCTGGGGCTGTCGCCATGGATCGGCATGATCTTCGGCGCCCTCTTTTCAGGCGTCCTTGGATTCCTCACCGGGTTACTCACCCTGCGTCTCAGGGGAATATTCGCTGCATGTATGACATGGTTTCTAGGCCTGGCCATGATGGGGCTGATCACAAAAATGGTGTGGCTCACCCGCGGCCCCCTGGGACTGCGGTGCCCCCAGTTGTTCAAAACGTCATCCAATATCCCGTACTACTACCTGATTGTGATCCTGCTTATTGCTATCTACATCATTACCAAATGGGTGACGAGATCGGATATGGGGCTGGCTTTCAAGGCCATCGGGCAGAACATGGAGGCGGCAAGAACATCCGGCATCAACCCTGTTTTCTACAGAATCGTCAACTTCACACTCTCCTGCGCTATTGCGGGGTTGCTGGGCGGATTCTATGCCCACTACTACGGGATTTTGACCCCTGAACTGCTGCATACTACCAAAACGGTAGAGGTCCTTGCCGTGGCCTATATCGGCGGTCGGGGAAGCCTATGGGGCGGCGCTTTTATCGCATTTCCGTTCATTATCGCAATGGAGCTCATACGTTCTTCTCTGTCTGAACTGCCCGGGCTCAACCTGATCATCTACGGTCTTTTGCTGATGCTGGTCATGATTTATTACCCCGGCGGGTTTGCCCAATTTTTTAACACCTACCTGGCAAAACCCAAAAACCGGTTTCTGCGGTATTGTCTTAACGGCGTCAGGAGATCCTGACGGCCGCGGGCGGAACAAACAATATAAATAATGATTCCCGTGCGGTTGGCCAGGCTTTCCCCGGGCATCAGTTTTGGTTAACATTTAAAAAGGCCGGCTCCACAGTCGGCCTTTTTTTTTGGCGATGCCTGAATCCAACAATCAACAATTTTGCACTCAATGGAAAGGAGGATTAAAATGAAGATCACCGCTATACGGGCAACACCCGTCAACATTCCATTGGAAGCCCCTTTTTTCTGGTCGGTGGGAATCTATCCCGGCACGTCCAAAACCATTATTGAAGTCGAAACCGATGAAGGTATTGTCGGTCTGGGAGAGTCCCCCTCCTGGGACTGTGCAGAGGTCATCAACCGGCACATGGGGCCGCTTTTAATCGGGTGCGACCCCATCGATATTGCGGGCTGTGAAATGACATGCGTGCCCGAGTGGCGTGTGGTCCAGAACACCGATGATGCCGCCGTCGTCAAAGCCTTTGGCGGCATTGAGATCGCACTGTGGGACATTCGCGGCAAGGCATGGGACAAGCCGTTGTATGCACTGCTCGGGGGGGCGGTGCGAAAAGATATTTTGTTTACCGAGTATTTTGCCTATCGAGTTGAAAAAGACGGCTTCGGCGGAGAGATGTCCGCCGAAGCCGTCACCGATTACTGCCTTAAAATGCGGGATGAACATGAGTCTACCATGTTTGAGGGCAAGCTGAGCATCGGCGATCCCTTCCTTGAAGTGGCCACCGTCAAACTGATGCGCGACAGGCTCGGCGAAAAGGCGATGATCCGGCTGGACGCCAATATGTCCTGGTCCCTTTCCACTGCCCGCCAGATCCTGCGGGAAATCGAGCCCTTCAATGTGCGCAATTATGAAGACCCGGTAGCCACCTTTGAAGAGATGGCCCAGCTCCGCAAACATTCAGCGATCCCCTTTTCAACGCATATTCCTGACCTGAGAAGGGCTGTTGCCCTGGGCACGCCTGACAACATCGTCACGAATTTTGCCGTGCTTGGCGGCATTCGCCGTACGATTCGCTTCATCGGCGCCTGCGAGGCAATGGGTGTCGGCTTCTGGTGTTACAGTGGTGATGCAGGGATCTGCACGGCCGCCTATCTGCACATGGTTGCCGCCACCGAATGGATGCATGAACCCAGTCAGGCCCTTTTGCGCTGGCAGACCGATGATGTTATTGAGGAGGGACCGTTCAAACCGGTAAACAACGCGGTAAGGGTTCCCGAAGGGCCGGGTTTAGGCATCACGTTGGCACCAAAGGCGCTGAAGCGCTGTCATGAGCGCTTTGTCAACGATGGACCCATCAACCATTTTTATGATCCCAACTGCCCGGGACGCATGCGGCGGCTGCCCCAGGACTGATGTTCAGGCACCACGCACTTTTTGATAACAAAAGGGGGATAACACCATGGAAATTCAACTGCCCGAATTAAATTTCACGCCTAGATTAACGGTAATCAATGAGGATCAGATCAAGCAGATTCATATGGCAACCCTGGAGGTCCTCGAACGGGTCGGCATCAAGATGACACACCCCCGGGGGGTGGCGCTGCTGGACGGCGCCGGTGCCCGGGTGGACGGCGACCGGGTGCGCATCCCCTCCTGGATGGTCGAGGATGCCATCCGCCAGGCACCGTCCAGAGTGGTCCTGGGAAAGCGCAATGGAGAAAGGTCGGTTTTTTTGGAAACAGGTAAGACCTGGTTCGGCCCCAGCCTGGATTGCATTGATTATCTGGACCCCATCACCGATGAACGCAAACGATTTACCAGCGAACACTGCCGGATCAGTGCAACTATAGCAGATGCCATGCCCAATTTTGACTGGTCCATGATCATCGGCATGGCGGACGATCAACCGCCCGATATCGCAGACAGGGTGATTGTTCGTCAGGCCCTTACATTTTGTGAAAAACCGCTTGTTTTCTGCTGCAAAGACGTCAACAGTGAGCGTGATATTTATGAAATGGCCCTGCTCATCTGCGGCGGTAAAGAAAATTTTGAAAAAGCACCGACCGTTGTCCAGTACTCAGAACCGATTTCACCGTTGGAATATTATGATCCGGCCGTAGAGAAAATGCTTTTTTCGGTAGAACACGGCATTCCCCTGATAAATTTTCCGGCACCCCAGGCCTGCGGTACGGCTCCGGCAACATTTGCCGGTACCATCGTGCAGGGCAGTGCGGAATCTTTAAGCGGTCTCGTACTGGCTCAGCTTGCCAGGCCGGGAGCTGCTTTTATTTACGGGGCATTTGCAACCATAATGGATATGCGCACCTCTGTTTTTTCCTATGGCGCGTCTGAAATGAGCCTCATGGTTGGTGCCATGGCCCAGATGGCGGAGCATTATAATCTGCCTTTTTTCGGTACCGGAGGGTGTACCGATGCCAAATTCTGTGATCCCCAGGCTGCCGTGGAAGCTACCCTGCAGTGTTTCAGCTCCGCTGCCGTCGGGACCGGTTTGATACATGACTGCAGCAGCTGGATGGACCACGGTTCACTGGTTTCTCCGGCCTTTATGGTGCTGGTCAACGAGATCCTGCACAACGTAAAGCAATACATGCGCGGTTTGCCGGTAAATGCAGAAACACTGGCGGTTGATGTAATCGAGCGTGTCGGGCCGGGTGAACACTATCTGCAGGATGAACACACATTAAAGCATTTTAACAAGGTACGCTATTCCGACCTGTTTGAGCGTATGATTTTTGACAAGTGGCAGTCATCCGGAAGTAAACGCTTCGAGGACCGGCTGCGTGAAATGACCCAAAAGGCCATGGCCCATAAACCGGCCGCCTTGCCTCCCGAAGTCCTTAATGAGCTGGATCGCATGCAGTCGCATTGGCAATAGATACCCGGGAGCACAGCACAATAAAGCCTGTTGAAGATCCAGCTTTGTGGAGCATAACTGTCAGGGTAAGGATTTTATCTATTAAATCTGGCGTTTTAGGGTTGGTTTTTGTTGCGCATTTGAAATTGATTTTGCATTTGCTATTCTCCCCGGTTAAGCTGGAGAGAATAGCAACAGGGTTGACAGCATTGAATTAAACTGAACAATCTATTTCATTGCTTACAGTTAAAAAGCATTTAAACAAGCCACCAGCGTTCGATAATTCTACGGCCATCAAAAGCATTAACTTGGGATACTTTACCATGAGCAACCTTATCTGTTCGTGCATCGATTGTGTTGGCAAACATCGGCACAACACTACCGCCTTCATCCCGTAGAATGCGCTGCATTTCTTCATACATTGCCCGGCGTTTGGCCTCGTCCAGTTCGGCCCTGGCCTGTACCAGCAATTGATTGAATTTATCGTTATTCCAATGCGTATCATTCCAGGCCGCACCCGCTGAATAACCGGTGGAAAAGATCAAATCTTCCGTGGCGTAACCTCCCCAGTAACAGGCGCACCAGGGTTTCTTTAGCCACACGCTTGACCAGTATCCGTCATTGGATTCGCGTACCACCTGAATGTTGATGCCTGCTTTGGCTGCTGTTTCCTTGAAAAGAACGGCCGCATCCACAGCACCGGCAAAGGCGGCATCGGCAGCGCTCAGTTTAACCGAAATTCCATTTAAACCTGCTTTTTTTATATAAAACTTTGCTTTTTCAGGGTCGTAGGGGATCGGCTTGAGTTGCTTGCTGTAGTAACGATAAGAAGGCCCGATCGGATTGTCTTTCCCAACGGTTCCATGGCCTTTTAAAATAAGGTGCAGCATCTTTTCCCTGTTCAGGGCATATTTTATGGCGAGCCTTACGTTATTATCATTGAAAGGCGGAATATCCATCAGCATGGGAAACGTATAATGAAGCGGGCCGTTATTCTCTTCTATATGGATACCGGGTTTTTTGGCAAGCAGATGACAGGTCTTGGGGTCCACCTGATCAATGACATGCACTTTTTCGGTTATAATAGCCGTTGTCCTCGCCGTAGCATCCTTGATTGATAAAAGCTCCGCAGCATCGACGTGTGCCCGGTCTTCCTTCCAGTAATTAGGATTACGTTCAAAATACGCCCGTACACCCGGTTCGAACTTTTTGAGGATATATCCGCCGGTTCCATTCCCGGATTTCCAGTCAAGACTGCCGTCATCCGCCGCAGGATAGACACCGAACCCGGGCCGGTCGAGATTGTATGGAAAATCGGCATTACCTTCATTTAGTTCGATAACCAGCGTATATTTGCCTTCCGCCTTTACTGATTTGATCGGTTTAACGATCGGTTTAACAGATGATTTTGTTTTTTCCCCACGGTGATAGTTGATGGTGGCAACCACATCTTTGGCGGTCAAAGACCGCCCATTTTGAAATTCAACCCCTTTTCGAATCCTGAAAACCCATTTGGTCGCATCAGGTGTGGATTCCCATGATTCCGCAAGACTCGGTACAATCTTGTTGTAGGGGTCTATTTCCGTAAGGGTGTTGTTCATCGCCCGCGTCATCACCGTTTGAAAGCCGCTTGCAAGTGTTCCGGGATCGTAAGTCTCCGTTGTAGAGCCGTGTCCCATGGCCAATTTTAGAACACCTCCTTTTTTGGGTGTGGCCGCCATCGCCGATTTTGGGTTGATTGCAACAGGCAAGGCGGCGGCTACACCCAAAGCCGTCATTTTCGCCATAAATTCGCGCCTGGTGATTTTTCCATCGGTAAAGTTTTCTTGAAGCAGATGAATGCGTTGATTTTTAATTTGTTCGCTCATACCTTCCTCCTGTTGTTTAATTGGTTATGTGAAGCAAAACCATACCCATCTGGTTTAATACACTTTATTTTTTCAAGTCGTGAAAATATGTGTTGTATGAAGTGCTTAATTTGTGTATACAAATATACATATTGTTGATAACATCTGTTTTTTAAGCTTGTCAACTCTTTTTTATTAATGCTAATAGAATCAGCTTTATTTGAGGAAAAATTGGAATTATTTTATTAAGGATGCATAATCGAATGAGAACGACATAAGCATGCAACTAAACCTAAATGATAGAATCCCCAAGTATTTGCAGATTTACGAGTATCTGCATGGGATGATCAGGCGCAGCAAAATCGAGTTGGGGGATAAGCTCCCTACTGAAATGGAACTGGCTGAAAGATTCGGTGTAAACCGGATGACGGTGCGAAAAGCTTTTGATAAGCTTGTGGTGGAAAAAATAGTGGCCAGAAAAAGGGGGCAGGGGACTTATCTTATTGCAAAGACACCCGCGGAATTTATCTATAGCCTCGATATAACCACCGGTTTTTTTAAGGATATACGCAACTATGGACTTAGCCCCGGCTCCAGGACATTGAAGGTTGAAGTCATAGAGGCCAATGAAAAAATAGCTGCTTTGTTAGGTCTGAATAACAATGATATGAGAGTCATCTTTATGCTGCGTGTTTTTTATGCGGACGATGACCCGATTATGATTGAAAAAAATTATATGTCATATTCGGAATTCAAGGATTTGCTGAATATGGATTTAAGCGGATTGCGATATCCGCTGCTAAAAGAAAAATACAATATCGTGCCGCATCATACCAATCAAACCTTTGCTGCGGTTATATGTGATGATGCGGCTAAAAAAATATTTTGCTTTTCAAAACCCGAGGCATGTGTTGAGTTGGAATTTGTTGTATACGATAACAGCAATGTCCCCATTGAAGTCGGTTATTACCTTTATCGCGGGGATAGATACAGGTTCAATATAAATTCAATCGAATATTTAGTGGATTGATCTTCTGAATTTTTCAACGATCCGGAATGATATTTAATTCGGCATTCAAGCCAAAGTCTAAACTCTTGATATTTAAAAAAAAGGATGATTAATGTCTCATCGTAACATAATCGCTGCCGGCACCGCCTATGAGCGTGGGGAAATAATCGGCAAAACGTGGCGCGACAGCATCATAACGATATTGAAATCAATTGAGAATGCGGCTTTATCTAAAGACGACATGACATTGAAGGACTGGTTGCCTCATGCCCAAACCTTTCTACCATATATTCGTGAATATGCTCCGAAAACCCTTCAAGAGATGGAAGGCATAGCTTCAGGATCCGATCTGCCCTTTGAAGACATCCTTCTGCTGACTTGCGCCTATGAAAAATGGTATGATTATCATGCCCCGGAACACTGCACGGCTTTTGCAGCCATGGGCGATGCATCAAAAACCGCTGAACTGATTTGCGGACAAAACAACGATGAATGCCTCAACCATTGGGCTGCGGGACAACTGGATGCCGTTATTCACCACCGCGGCCAATCCGGCATGGAAACATTTATCTATACACACCCCGGTATTCCCGCCTATATGGGCATGAATTCCGAGGGCTTATGCCTGCTCTGGATGGCCATCGACAACGGGGAGCGCTCTCCCGGCCTCCCAACTAACGTTTTGATCCGCGAAGCCCTTTATTGCACAACTTTGGAATCGGCTGTCGGATATATTGAAAAAATACCCCGGGCACTTCCAAACTGCTTTTTACTGGCCCATCCCGATGAGGGTATCTGCGGCATCGAGTGCTCGCCTTCTTTTTTCCGCCCGGTATACAGCGGCAGCACCTTGTATCATGCCAATCATATCCTGGATAAGGAAATGGCTGTCGACGACAAAAAAAAAGATGATCCCGCCAGTTCAACGGTTTCACGTTATGCCGCCATGGGGGCACTAATCGATAAATATCACGGCAGAATCGACATTTCCCTTGCCGAGCAAATGCTTTCCGACCACACCCGATATCCGGAATCAATTTGCGCCCATCCCCGCCCCGGTGCCGTCTATTCCAAGACCCTGGCGAGTATGGTTTTCCAGCCTGAATCCAAAAGTATGAAGATTGCCTTTGGTAACGGTTGTGAAATGCCTTTTGAGAGTTATCGATTTTCGGCATCCTGATCATGTATAATTATCTAATACGGTTATCCAGAAAGCCGAAGTACCGTTTAAAATAGGAAACTTGAGCTTTATAGCGCACATTCCGCACCTTGGGGGTCATAGTTTTAGAATTATAAAATATCATGCAAACTAAATAATTGTCGATTTTAGTAGACATTTGCGATTTCTCGATCCATAATACACTCCAA
>Ga0075121_1000219_pt1 | contig 39913 bp, 38 predicted proteins | sample AntAceMetag02UKG_FD_69793 | JGI IMG/M metagenome (GOLD analysis project Ga0075121, IMG submission 69793) | Saline lake microbial communities from Ace Lake, Antarctica - Antarctic Ace Lake Metagenome 02UKG | ecosystem: Environmental > Aquatic > Non-marine Saline and Alkaline > Saline | place... | reverse complement strand
TGGATGATCGCGAAGGCAGGAAACTGACCTTGGCTCGGTTCAACCGCCGGATGCGGAAAACCGCATGTCCGGTGGTGTGGAAGGGTCACGGGGCGCAATCCCCGTGACCCCATCCGATCAGGCAAAGGATTTAGACGGATTCGGTTTCGCTGGGCGGGGCGAATTGGGCGCCCATGTCCACGAGCCGTTTAATGCGTTCCTCGGTCGGCGGGTGCGTGCCGAACATCGACGACGTGCCGGCGGCGGCGAGGGGATTGATGATGTACATCGGGGAGACCACGCGGTTGACCGGAATCTTTTTGGCATCCTGCTGCGTGGAAATTTTCCGCAACGCATTGGCGAGTCCGGAGGGGAGTCGCGTGTATTGCGCGGCGGAGGCATCGGCCAGATATTCGCGTTCTCGCGAGCAGGCGAAGTAGAGCAGGCGCGCGATGAGCGGAGCGAGAATCGCGAGCACCAAAGCGGCGATCATCATGACCGCCATGGCGGCCCCGCCGTTCTTGCTGTCGGAGCGCCGGCGACTGCCGCCGCCCCAGAACATCGTGCGGATTCCGATGTCGGCCAGGAGCACAATCGCGCCCAGGGTCACACCGGCCAATGTCATAAAAAGTGTGTCCCTATTGGAGATATGGCCCAGCTCATGCGCGATCACGCCCTGCAGTTCATCGCGATTGAGCCGCTCCAGCAGGCCGGTAGTGACGGCGACGCAGGCGCGTTCGGGCTTGAGCCCGACCGCGAACGCATTGGGTACAGGTGCGTCAATGATATAGACCTTGGGCATCGCGGGGAGGGCGGAGGCGATGCGCATTTCCTCCACCACATTATAAAGCTGCGGCGCATCGTCATGGCTGATCTGGCGCGCTTTGGCGGACTGCAACAGGACCGATTCGCCGCCGGCCATGTTCACTAATAAGAGAACACCCCAAATCGCGATGCCGATGAAGGCTCCGTAGAATGCGCTCTGATCTGTGCCGCCCCAGAGGAAACCGATCGCGGCCGCAATGGCCGCCAGCAGCACCGCCATAAAGACGATGAGCCAAGCGGACCGCCGCTTGTTGGCGGCGATGGCTTCCCACATGAGAGGGCGTTTATTCATTATATCATTTTTGGGTTTATTGTAGTCGGTCGCGGTGAGGCCGACGGCTGTGGGTTCGAGGACCGGGGTCATCGCCCCCGGCTACAGAAAACTGGAAACCACCCGAATAGAAGGGGACAGCAGTCCAGCGGTTCAGAGGTTCTGGGATCCATTCTGAATACTGAATTCTCTCTTCTTAAAATTTCACTTCAGGAACGGCGCGTTCCGCTTCATCGGTCAGCTCGAACAGGTCGCGCTTGGTGAATCCAGCCGGCCCCGCGATGAAGGCCGCCGGGATGGTCTGGATGCGCGTGTTGTATTTCGTGACGCTGTCATTATAGGCCTGGCGCGCGAAGGAGATTTTGTTTTCCGTGGAGGAGAGTTCTTCCTGCAGCGCGAGGAAATTGGTGGAGGCTTTCAGGTCAGGATAGCGTTCGACGTTGACCATCAGTCCGCGCAGCGCGCCGGAGAGTTTGCTTTCTGCCGCACCGGCTTCGGCGGGGCCGGTGGCCTTGATGGCACCGGCACGCGCGTTGGTGATGGCTTCCAGGGTTTCGCGTTCGTGCCCCATATATCCTTTCACCGTTTCCAGGAGATTGGGAATGAGGTCGTGACGGCGCTTGAGCTGCACATCGATCTGCGCCCACGCGTTGTCTACGTAGTTGCGCAGGTGCACCAGGCCGTTATAGATGGATACAATCCACAGTACGAGAATCGCGAGAATGCCAAGACCAATCAGAAGAGGTATCATGATGTTTTCCTTTCAAATGCGTGTTCCCATTGATCACGCGAAATCAGATTTGAGCATACGCAGAATGATGAGGAAAGCAAGCGGGATAGGAAGAATCTTCAAGTATATCCGCACAGAAAGTGGAATGATGCCGCAACAAAAGGGAATATAGATGAATTTGTTACAGCGAATCACAGGTGAAATCTGTGCGGAAATTGGCAGAAGAGAAGTTGTAAATCGGTCTGCAACAGGAAAAACCAAAGAAAAATGCATGCATTTGGACCAATGAAATCAGGGATTTTGAATAAAAGTGAAAAAAAAGTGCAAATGGGGGTTGACGGGATTGGGGCGGATGCGTATGGTCTGCCTCACTTGAACGGATTAGGACACGAGAGTGACCTGTGAAGGGAGAGGATGGTTTTGCTTAAAATGTGGAATTGACGGGTTGACAAAGTTGCCAGTCCAGGTTAAGTTCACTGCAAGATTATTTAAGCGTGCAAGAATGCTTGCCGCTGCGTCAGTCTGAATGTCCCTCGAACGTTAAGGGAAAGGGATGAAGAGACTGTGCGCATTTTTGCTCTTTTGACAATGGAATAACATTCATGTAACACCACTTCGAATCAGAAGTGGTGTGGTAAGTACAAACAGCTTGTGTTGAGTCATAAGTTAATTCTTAAGACATGCCGGTTCCTAAAGCCGGCAGATAATAAGGATCAGCAAACTTCGATTTGCGGGCAACCGCAGATTTGAACCCATATTATATGGAGAGTTTGATCCTGGCTCAGAACGAACGCTGGCGGCGTGGATTAGGCATGCAAGTCGAACGAGAAGCTTTTGAATCAAGTTTTCGGACAAGATTCTTAGGTGGACAGTGGCGGAAGGGTGAGGAATACATGGATAATCTATCTTCAAGTTGGGTATAACTTCTCGAAAGGGGAGATAATCCCCGATGTGGTGATCCGGCGCATGTCGGTGAAACTAAAGGTGGGGACCGTAAGGCCTGCCGCTTGATGACGAATCCGTGCACTATCAGCTTGTTGGTGAGGTAATGGCTCACCAAGGCTTTGACGGTTAGCTGGTCTGAGAGGATGGTCAGCCACACTGGGACTGAGATACTGCCCAGACTCCTACGGGAGGCTGCAGTCGAGAATCATTCGCAATGGGCGAAAGCCTGACGATGCGACGTCGCGTGGAGGATGAAGGTCTTCGGATCGTAAACTCCTGTCATGAGGGATAAATAGCCTTGGCACGAATACTGCCTTGGAATGATAGTACCTCAGGAGGAAGAGACGGCTAACTCTGTGCCAGCAGCCGCGGTAATACAGAGGTCTCGAGCGTTGTTCGGATTTACTGGGCGTAAAGGGAGCGTAGGCGGTTTGGTGTGTTGAACGTGAAATCCCACAACTCAACTGTGGAAATGCATTCAAAACTACCAGACTAGAGTACTGGAGAGGAGAGCGGAATTCTTGGTGTAGCGGTGAAATGCGTAGATATCAAGAGGAACACCGGTGGCGAAGGCGGCTCTCTGGACAGATACTGACGCTGAGGCTCTAAAGTTAGGGGAGCAAACAGGATTAGATACCCTGGTAGTCCTAACCATAAACGGTGTACACTTGGTGTGCGAGGAATTGTCCCTTTGCGCGCCGGAGCTAACGCGTTAAGTGTACCGCCTGGGGAGTACGGTCGCAAGATTAAAACTCAAAGGAATTGACGGGGACCCGCACAAGCGGTGGAGCATGTGGCTTAATTCGATGCAACGCGAAGAACCTTACCTGGACTTGACATGCAAGTGGTAGAACCCTGAAAGGGGGACGACCGTAGCAATACGGAGCTTGCACAGGTGCTGCATGGCTGTCGTCAGCTCGTGCCGTGAGGTGTTGGGTTAAGTCCCGCAACGAGCGCAACCCTTGTGGTTAGTTGCCCTTATTAAGTTAGGCACTCTAGCCAGACTGCCTGTGATAAGCAGGAGGAAGGTGGGGATGACGTCAAGTCAGTATGGTCCTTATGTCCAGGGCTGCACACGTGCTACAATGACCAGCACAGAAGGAAGCAATACCGCGAGGTGGAGCTAATCCCAAAAACTGGTCTCAGTTCGGATTGGAGTCTGCAACTCGACTCCATGAAGCTGGAATCGCTAGTAACGGCGCATCAGCTACGGCGCCGTGAATACGTTCCCGGGTCTTGTACACACCGCCCGTCACATCATGGAAGCCGATTGCACCCGAAGTCATTGACTCGACCCGCAAGGGAGAGAGATGCCCAAGGTACGATTGGTGACTGGGATGAAGTCGTAACAAGGTAGCCGTTGGGGAACCAGCGGCTGGATCACCTCCTTTCTAAGGAGAATCCCTCGAGCCCAAGACGCTTGCGTCTTGAAGATCGAGTGGATACGGACAGTCGTTTGTTCGAAAGAACAGACGATCCTCTGGTCAAACAGAGGACCTAAAAAAAGCGACGCAACACAGGTTGCCGTGCTTGCCGCACCACTTCTGCTTCGAATGGCAGACATGAATGTCGAGATGACGGCGTCACTCGCGAATTGAAACATGCCAGTAGCCTGGAAGTGAATCCGGGGGCATAGCTCAGTTGGTAGAGCGCCAGCTTTGCAAGCTGGATGTCAGGGGTTCGAATCCCCTTGCCTCCACCAACGCAGCCGGGCGTGTAGCTCAGTTGGTTAGAGCGCGTCCCTGATAAGGACGAGGTCCCTGGTTCGACCCCAGGCACGCCCACCACTCATCTCATATATTCCAAACCGATTTCCGCCGATTCGGCGGTTCGATCTTTGACAATTGCATAGGATACATTAATGATTACAAGGAGAGTGGATCGTCCACTCTTCATCAACAAGAAGGGTAATAAAATACTCTTCACCGTAGATAAACGAAAATTAAATACGAAGAATCAGAAAACATAAATAACTCATGAATTGGACCAATTTTTATTTTGGTCAAGCTCAAAAGGGCGCATGATGGATGCCTTGGCATCAGTAGGCGAAGAAGGACGTGATAAGCTGCGTTAAGCTTCGGGGAGCGGCAAATACGCTTTGATCCGGAGATTTCCGAATGGGAAAACCCAGCGAGGGTAATGCCTCGTTAATGAAGTTTGAATACATAGGGCTTCATAGCGAACCCCGGGAAGTGAAACATCTCAGTACCGGGAGGAAAAGAAAACAATAGTGATTCCCCAAGTAGTGGCGAGCGAACGGGGAACAGCCCAAACCAACGCACTTGTGTGTTGGGGTTGTGGGATCCCAATATGGGACTTGGATAGATAGAGGAAGTCCGTGGAAAAGGACTCCATAGAAGGTGACAGGCCTGTACTCGAAATCTTGAAGAGCTCTAGGGACATCCCAAGTAGCACGGGACACGTGAAACCCCGTGTGAATCCGGTGCGTCCACGCACCAAGGCTAAATACTGCTGATGACCGATAGTGAACTAGTACCGCGAGGGAAAGGTGAAAAGAACCCCTGTTAGGGGAGTGAAATAGTACCTGAAATCATGTGCTTACATGCTATGGTAGCCTGTCTTAGGACGGGTGGCCGTTTGCCTTTTGCATAATGAGTCCGCGAGTTATTGTTAGCAGCCAGGTTAAGTGTGGTCTCCACACGGAGCCGAAGCGAAAGCGAGTGCGAAATGTGCGATTTAGTTGCTGGCAATAGACCCGAAGCCGAGTGAGCTACCCATGGACAGGTTGAAGTCTCTGTAACAGGAGATGGAGGACCGAACCTTTGAATGCTGAAAAATTCTAGGATGATCTGTGGGTTGGAGCGAAAGACTTATCAAACTCGGTAATAGCTGGTTCTCCTCGAAATAACTTTAGGGTTAGCCTGCACGAATGCTCGTTGCGGAGGTAGAGCACTGAATGGACTAGGGGCCTTACCGGGTTTCCAACGCCAATCAAACTCCGAATACCGCAGCAGTCACGTGTGGAGATAGACTGTGGGGGATAAGCTTCATAGTCAAAATGGAAACAGCCTAGATCGCCAGTTAAGGCCCCTAAAACCGGTTCAGTGACTAAGGATGTAAGATCGCTAAAACAGCTAGGATGTTGGCTTAGAGGCAGCCATCATTTAAACAGTGCGTAACAGCTGACTAGTCGAGCGATTTTGCGCCGAAAATGATCGGGACTAAACCGGTTGCCGAAGCTGCGAATTTCCAGAACCTGAGGGTTCTGGGAGTGGTAGAGGAGCGTTGTATTTGCATTGAAGCACAAGGGTGACCGAGTGTGGAGCGTATACAAGTGATTATGCGGACATGAGTAACGAATAGACGGGTGAGAATCCCGTCCGCCGAAATCCCAAGATTTCCTGGGGAAGGTTCGTCCGCCCAGGGTTAGTCGGCCCCTAAGTCCAGGCCATTCAGGCGTAGGCGATGGGAAGCAGGTTTAATATTCCTGCACCGACGTTTGGCGACTAAGACACGATGGAGTACTCAGAAAGTTAAATCAGCCGTCGATTGGAAGTGACGGTTTAAGCCCGTAGGGGTGCTATCAGGCAAATCCGGTAGCGCAACCTGAAAGGTGATGAGACGTGGAGCCTTCGGGTGAAGCGGATTGATTGATACTCTGCTGACAAGAAAAGCTTCTAGTGAGCCAAAAGTCGACCGTATCGTAAACCGACACAGGTGGGAAAGTAGAATATACTAAGGCGCGCGAGAGAAACCTCCTTAAGGAACTCGGCAATCTAGCCCCGTAACTTCGGAAGAAGGGGTCCTCCAAACCGTTAGTTTTTAACAAAGCGGATTGGAGGCGCAGTGAAAGGGCCCAGGCGACTGTTTATCAAAAACATAGCACTATGCTAACTCGCAAGAGGATGTATATGGTGTGACACGTGACCAATGCTGTAAGGTTAAAGCAAGGGGTTAGTCCTTCGGGACGAAGCTCTGAACCGAAGCCCCAGTGAATGTCGGCCGTAACTATAACGGTCCTAAGGTAGCGAAATTCCTTGTCGGGTAAGTTCCGACCTGCACGAATCGTGTAACGATCTGGGCGCTGTCTCAAGGAGGATCTCGGTGAAGTTGTAATTCCGGTGAAAATGCCGGATACCCGCAGTAGGACGGAAAGACCCCGTGAACCTTTACTGTAATCTGATATTGTGTTTGGGTTGATTATATGTAGCATAGCTGGGAGGCTTTGAAGCCGTCTCGTAAGGGATGGTGGAGCCGTTAGTGAAATACCAGTTTTAATTAATCGGAATTCTAACCGTGGACCATGAATCTGGTTCCGGGACAGTGTCTGAGGGTCAGTTTGACTGGGGCGGTTTCCTCCAAAAGAATAACGGAGGAGTTCTAAGGTTACCTCAGCATGGTCGGCAATCATGCGTAGAGCATATAGGTATAAGGTAGCTTGACTGCGAGACCTACAAGTCGAGCAGGTGCGAAAGCAGGACTAAGTGATCCGGCGGTTGCTAGTGGTAGCGCCGTCGCTCAACGGACAAAAGGTACTCCGGGGATAACAGGCTTATCGCCGCCAAGAGTTCATATCGACGCGGCGGTTTGGCACCTCGATGTCGGCTCATCACATCCTGGGGCTGAAGAAGGTCCCAAGGGTTTGGCTGTTCGCCAATTAAAGTGGTACGCGAGCTGGGTTCAAAACGTCGTGAGACAGTTTGGTCCTTATCCACTGTGGGCGTAGGAGATTTGAGGAGAACATTCCTTAGTACGAGAGGACCGGGAATGACGCACCTCTGGTGTTTCGGTTGTCGCGCCAGCGGCATGGCCGAGTAGCTATGTGCGGAATGGATAAGCTCTGAATGCATCTAAGAGCCAAGCCGACTCCAAGATTGGATCTCCCTTGCTGGTTCGCCAGCACTAAAGGCAGGTTGAAGACTACGACCTCGATAGGGCGGATGTGTAAGCGCAGCGATGCGTTCAGCTAACCGCTACTAATCAGCCGTGAGGCTTGACCATATTTTTTGTTTGCGGATCTGCTCCGCTTAGGCGGAGCGGATCCTGCGACATCTTTTCATGGTTTATGTTTCGAGTTGGTGTATTCTATGCAAATCTTTTTTTCCTGGTGGCTATAGCGCAAGGGTCATACCTGTTCCCTTTCCGAACACAGAAGTCAAGACTTGCCGCGGCGATGGTACTGCCTCACTTGGAGGCGGGAGAGTAGCGCGTTGCCAGGATTTTTTTGAACCCGATTTGTGAAAACAAGTCGGGTTCTTTTTGTGCCCATCTCCAATCCGGGCACGGGGTCAGCGAGGGAAGAACTCTCTGTTAGTCGTTGCGGGACATAGCCTGCTGCTGGGGGACGAGAACGGTGAGCGCACGGGATTGGAGGCCAATTTCAACCGATGGCGGGGCCTCGACCAGTTCGCCATCCACCTGGATGGGGGCGGCATGCGGCCGTCGGACGACTAGGTGCCGGAATTGCCGGGTAAAGACCTGGGGGAGCTGATCGACGGTGCCGTTGAATAGGCGCCCGATGTTGACCAGGAGCAGCGGCAGATCTTGATGCTGGACCACGACCATCTCCATCAGGCCGTCATCCGGGCGTGCCCTCGGTGCAATCTGGGCTCCGCCGCCATATTGTGTGAGATTGGCGACGGTGCAAATGGCCGGTTCGGTAAAGGCCAGGGTCTCTCGACCGTCGAATTCGACTTCAAACGGCTGTGGGCTGAAGGTGATCCATTCGCTGGCCGCGGCAAATATATACGGCACGATGCCGCGAAAGGGGAGAGCCTCGAAGCCGCGGACGATGGCGGCATCCCACGCCATGCTGCAGGTGACAAAAAAGGGGCGACCATTGGCGGTTCCCACATCGATGGAGCGCCGTTTGGCTTGTGCCAGGGAGCGGATAGCCCGAGAAAGATCCATCGGGATCCCGAAATGCCGGGCAAATCCATTTCCGCTGCCTGTGGGGATGACGCCCAGTGCGGTCCGCGTGTTGATTAATTCGCTGCCGATGCTGTTGACCATCCCGTCCCCGCCAGCGACAAGAATGGAATCGACCCCCTCCTGAACGGCGCGGCGGGCTTTTTTCTGTCCATCTGCGACATCATGGCTGAACTGGTAGGTGACTTCCGTGTGTTCATCCCTGAAACAGGTTTCCATCACCCCCCAGAAGGAGTCAAAGGAGGTTCCCAGGCCGGAGTTGGGATTGATCAGTACACGGATCTTTCGAATGGACTCCGTGGGTCGGCTGTCAGTCATCATAGGATGTATCCTAGCACAACAACGGATTGAATCCATGGCTCATTTGTTCGGGAAAGGGCACAAAAAACCGGCAGGCGGTATGCCTGCCGGTTGAGAATTCGCTCGATTAGGAACCGAGCTGCCAGCGCACAAAGCGTCGAACCGTGAATTCATCGCCGACAGCCTTGCCGGCGGCAGCCAGGATATCCGTAATGGTCTGGGAGGGCTCTTTCACGAATGCCTGTTCGAGCAAACATATCTGCCCGAGATACTTATCCAGTTTGCCCTGGACGATTTTATCGATGATCTGGGCCGGTTTGCCTTCCGCCTGCTTCACATAGATTTCCTTTTCTGCTTCGATCGTCTCGGCCGGGACCTGATCGCGGGTGATGCACATGGGCGCCACAGCCGTGATATGAAGGGTCAGATCGGCCAGCATGGTCTTGACGGCCGCATCCTGAACGGAGGTGGCATTCTGGCATCCCACTTCGACCATGACGCCGAGTTTGCCGCCGAGATGGACATAGGCCGCCACGGCACCGGTGCCCTGTACCTGATAGCTGATGTTGCGGCGGGCGATGAGGTTTTCACCGATTTCGGCGATCTTGGCCTCGACTTTGGTTTTGGCGACTTCGCCGATGGTATTGTCTTCAATGCCCTTGGCTTCCTGGAGAATCTCGGTGACAAAGGCTTGGAAGAGTTCATTCTTGGTCACGAAGTCGGTCTCGCAGTTGACTTCAACCATACGGCCGGATTGGGCATCGTCGCTGACTTCAGCGGCGATCATACCTTGCTTTGCGGTGCGGGAGGCCTTTTTTGCGGCCATTGCCATACCGGCTTCGCGCAGCTTTTTGATTGCGGCGGCTTTGTCGCCGTCGGTTTCGACGAGTGCTCTTTTGCACTCCATCATGCCGATGCCGGTCTCATCGCGGAGTTCTTTAACTAATGCGGCGGAAATGGTTGCCATGGGGGTTCCTCTTTTCTGGGGAGTTTGGAATGGAAAAGGGGGCGCACCGATCAAGTGCCGCCCCGTTTGAATGGTTTTAGTCGGCTTTCGGCGCTTCGGGCGCGGCTTCTTCAGCCTTCGGGGCTTCAGGAGCTACTTCTTCCGCGGGGGGAGCTTCAGGGGCGGGTTCTTCCACCTTGACGGGGACTTCTTCTGCCTTGGCTTCTTCGGCTGGGGCCTCTTCAGCCTTGGCTTCTTCCACCGGGGCGGCTTCCTCTGCCTTCGGGGCTTCTTCCTCTACCGGTGCCGCTTCGGGGGCAGCTTCTTCAGCCTTCGGGGCTTTTTTGGCTGCGGCCTTTTCGGCCTTAGCTGCTTCTTTTTCGGCTTTCGCGGCGTCCTTTTCGGCCTTGGCGACGGCTTTTTCAGCTTCGGCTTTTTCGGCCTTCGTCTTGGCATCTAGTTCAGCCTTCAGCTTCGCGGTCTCAGCGGCTTTTTCCGCTTTCAGCTTGGCGGCGGCAGCGGCTCGTTCGGCTCTTTCTTTCTCACGGGCTTCCTTCTCGGCCTTGGCCCGGGCGGCGGCTTCCGCCTCAGCAATCGCGCGTTTGCGGGCTTCTTCCGCGGCGACCTTGGCGTATTCGCCGGCGGCCTTCTGAATGGTAATGCCTACGAGTTCCGTAATCAGCTTGATGCCGCGGATCGCGTCATCATTGGCCGGAATGGGGTAATCCACCGGATCCGGGTTCACATTGGCATCCACCAAAGCGATCACCGGGATATTCAGGCGGTTGGCTTCGGCCACCGCAATGGCTTCGGAGTTCACATCCACGACGAACATCGCGCCGGGGTTGCCCTTCATACCTTCGATACCGCGCAGGTTGTAATCGAGCTTCTTCATCTCGTGGCGGATCTTTGCGATCTCCTTCTTGGGGAGGGCGTTAATGGATTCATCCTTTTCCATCTGATCGATCTCTTGCATGCGGGCAATGGACTTGCGGATGGTCTCGTGATTGGTCAGGGTGCCACCGAGCCAGCGGTTCACCACATAGGGCTGCTTGTTCGGGACGGCCACAGTCTTCAGGGATTCCTGGGCCTGCTTTTTGGTCCCGACGAACAGGATCTGGCCGCCACGTGAAACGGTGTCATAGATGAACTGACGGGCTTCCTGGAGACCGGAAAGAGTTTGTTCGAGATCGATGATATAGATCCCGTTACGCTTCCCAAACAGGAACTTGCGCATTTTGGGGTTCCAGCGTTTGGTACGGTGTCCGAAGTGAAGACCCGCTTCGAGCAGATCCTGGATAGTGACGTCCTGAGGGACGTTGGCGGTCGTCATGGTGACCATGATGGTTTCCTCTCTTTATGGCATATTTTGGCCTTCTTTATTCTCGGCCAAAAAATCCGCTTTTGTCTCCGGCGGAGGACCGCCAAAGAACTTCGCTTCCGGTTCTGCACACGCAAAACTCGTTGCGCAATCTACGGGAGCCGGGGGGGGAATGCAAGGGTTATTTGTATATAGGGCCTTCTGGGCGCATTCAAATCTTCATCATCATCTTGCTCATCATTATAATCTTAAGCCAAATTCCCATTTCGACACCCCGCCGGATGACAAGGGCGGAAGATTATGATTAAGAGTATGATGTAAGATCAGGAAAGCGGGATCAGAATGCTCAGACTTGCGCAGGGGCGGGGGAAGAGGATATAGTTTCCAAACTTATGAGCACACTATATGACAAAGTTTGGTCGCGGCATGTTGTCCGCGAAGAGAAAAATGGATCCACCCTGCTGTATGTGGACCGTCAACTCATTCATGAGGTGACGAGTCCGCAGGCATTTGACGGGCTTCGGCTGGCCGGCCGCAAGGCACGACAGCCCCGCCTGAACATCGCAACGATCGATCACAATGTCCCGACAACCGACCCCGTGAATATCATGGATCGCATCGCCAAGGCGCAGATTGACGCCTTGGAAGCGAACTGCAAGGAATTCGGGCTGAAGTTGCACGGAATCGGATCCCCCACGACGGGTGTGGTCCACATCATGGCGCCAGAACTTGGATTGACCCTCCCCGGTATGACCATCGTCTGCGGTGATTCGCACACGGCAACCCATGGCGCGTTCGGTGCGCTGGCCTTCGGCATCGGCACGAGCGAAGTCGAGCATGTGCTCGCCACACAGACGCTCTGGCAGCGAAAGAGTCGCTCCATGCGCGCGACCTTCAACGGTACTCCGGGCAAATGGATCACAGCCAAGGACTTTATCCTGCGCCTCATCCGCGAGCTGGGAACCGCCGGCGGAACGGGCAGTGTCATCGAATACACGGGTGAAGCCATTCGTGCGCTTCCCATGTCCGGTCGTATGACCATCTGTAATATGTCGATTGAAGCCGGTGCACGCGCCGGCATGATCGCTCCGGACGAAACTACTATCGAGTACATCTCGAACGGGGATCGCCCCCATGCCCCCAAGGGGGAAGCACTCGAGAAGGCGATTGCTCTCTGGAAGACGCTCAAGAGCGATGACGATGCCGTGTTTGATCGCGAAGTGACCATTGACACCTCCACGCTCGCTCCTCAGATCAGCTGGGGGACTAGCCCGGGAATGGTTGTCGATATCGACGACTGTGTGCCAGGAGTTAACGATGTCCCGACCGTGGCTCCCGCCGATGTCAAAAAGGCACTGGCTTATATGGACTTGAAGTCCGGCACCCCGATGACGGACATCTCTGTAGATGTGGTTTTCATCGGAAGCTGCACAAATGGTCGCATCGAGGATCTCCGCGAGGCCGCCAGCGTCCTGAAGGGCCGCAAGGTCGCAGATGGCGTCCAGACGCTGATCGTGCCGGGTTCCGCCCGCGTGAAGGCGGAAGCTGAAGCGGAAGGGCTCGACAAGATCTTTACTGAAGCCGGTGCCGAATGGCGCAATCCGGGCTGTAGCATGTGTCTGGCAATGAATCCGGATCGTCTGGAACCGGGGCAGCGTTCTGCGTCCACCTCGAACCGCAATTTCGAAGGACGTCAGGGCAAGGGCGGACGCACCCATCTGGTGAGCCCGGTCATGGCAGCTGCCGCGGCGGTGGCTGGACATTTTGTAGACGTACGTACATTCCTCGAAGGAGGCGAATAATGGAACCCATCAAAACATTTACGGGTAAGATCGCGGTTCTTGAACGGGCCAATGTCGATACCGATCAGATCATTCCGAAGCAGTTTCTCAAGTCGATTGAGCGGACCGGGTTCGGCCCTGCGCTGTTCTATGACTGGCGCTATCTGGAGGATGGTTCCGACGATCCGGCCTTTGAGCTGAATGATTCCCTGCGAGCCGGCGCCTCGGTGCTGGTGGCTGATAATAACTTCGGCTGCGGCTCCAGTCGCGAGCATGCGGTTTGGGCGGTCCAGCAGTATGGCTTCCAGGCCGTAATCGCCCCTTGGAAGGGCACGGGTGAGGACCAAACCCCTGGGTTTGCTGACATCTTCAAAAACAACAGTTATGGAAACGGGTTGCTTGCCATCGAACTGGCTCCTGAAGAGGTCCGATGGATCTTTGACTCGGCCAAGGGCCGGGAACTGGAAGCCACCGTCAGTCTGGAAGACCAGACCGTCACCGTTCGCGGAGAAGAAGAGCGCATCTTCAAATTCGAGATCACCTCGGATGTGAAAGATCGTCTGCTGAGCGGACTGGATGCCATCGGGCTGACGCTGTCGCACGAAGCGGAAATCACCGCCTTCGAAGCGACGCATGATGACCAGATGCCCTGAGAGGAATGAGCGGGGATGAACCTCATCCTGCTCGAGCCTGAAGAACTCGCTGACGACGGCACCGCGGTGCTGTCCGGACCTCGTGCACGTCATGTGCGCGAAGTTTTGCGTTCAGAGCCCGGCGCCATTTTGCGGGTGGGCCTCATCGATGGCCCCATGGGAACCGCCACCGTGCTGGAGAACGCCCCCCGATTGAAGCTTAACTGCGAGCTGAACGAAGCGATCCCTCCGCGCCCGCGCGTAGATCTGCTGCTGGCCATGCCGCGGCCCAAGGTTCTGAACCGTCTCTGGCCCGTGCTGGCCTCGCTCGGGGTAGGGCGGGTGATCATCTCCAACGCCTGGAAATCCGAGCGCAACTACTTCGATACTCACGTCCTGGAGCCAGCCCACATCCGCAAAGGCTTAATCGAAGGCCTGCAGCAGGCCCGGGATACTCGCCTGCCGCTGGTGACCGTCCACCGTCAGTTCAAAAAGCTGATGGAAGATGAACTGGATGTATTCGGCCCTTACGCCGCCAAGATTTTGGCGCATCCAGCTGACAAAGACTTTCCTCAAAAAGAATTGGCTGCATTACCTGTGGATTCACGGATCCTGCTGGCCATCGGGCCGGAAGGAGGCTGGACGCACTTCGAGCTGGAGATGCTGACCTCACATGGTTTTACGGCGGCATCCTGGGGCCCGCGCTCCCTGCGCACCGACACAGCCTGTGCCGTCCTCCTCGGACTGGTCCACGCTGCGTTGCGGTAACTACTGTTTGCGTTTTAGGCAATCCCACAGAGCCAGGAGGCACTGGCCTGTCAGACGGCCCAGTAAAATGCCCACCCCAATACAGATGACCGTCAGAAGTGTGCTGAGAATGGTCTGCGGGACGGTCCAGCAGGTCCAGTACCCTCCTAGCAGGCTACCAATTCCCTGTCCCAGGGCATACAGAGAAAAAACAAGCCCGATGATCCGAACGGGAAGTTGACGAATCAATAATCCGACTCCAAACCAGAGGATGAATTCTCCCGGGACGGAATAGGCATGCCAAAGGGCCCAGTTTCTCCATACCAAGGGGAGCCATGAATCCCAGAAGAGCGTAGTGTAATTGTAGTTCGCTGCCACATACGGCCTGTGAACCCATGCGACATAGGCGGCAAATGCGGTGAAAAGAATAAGAAGCCAGCAGATATCGCTTGCAATCCAGAAGTTGCGCTTGGAGTCTTTTGTTTTCATTCCTACTGTTTCACCATTACCAGCTTCGCTCATAATTCACGATGAGGCGGAGGTCTTCGTAGTCGGCGCCGTCGAGGGATAGGGAGTTGTCGACATACGCTGCGCGGGCGCGAACCCACAATCCTTCCCAGAAGCCGCCGGGCTTGTAGTCCGCGGTGATGTCCCATTCTTGCTGGTGGGGATCGGATAGGGATCCCTGTTCCGGGGCCCAGGCCGAGGAGTGCCAGACAAAGGCGCTCAGGTCTTTGAGTCCGATTTCGGAGAAGTCATAGGCGAGGCCCGCCACCCAGTCTTTCTCGCCGGCGACATCATTGTCTTCCTCCATCAGGGAGCCGTAGCCTGGGTAGGAAGCCCACGGATTATAGATGTCGGTATTGTTGTCCGTAATCGTTCCTCCGAGATTGAAGGTGAATCCATTCCAGATCATGCCGCCGAGCAGGCCACCCATCCCCGCTTGAATCTCTCCGGCATACGCGCTGCCGACATCCTGTTGAGCCATGCCCTGGGCCGATAGGGTCCAGGTGGCATCGCTGGAGTCCGGACCTTTATAGTCAGCCTGTGCATACAGGCTGTTGACGATGTTATAGGCATAATAGTTCCAAATTTGCAGGGTGATAGATTCCGGCTCCCACAGGATGCCGGCCAGCGTCATGCCGTCATCGGATCCGTCCAACCCGGCCGCTTCGCTGAAACTCTGGAAGGAGGTAGAGGTCCAGGGCTTGATGTGTTCGACCTGCGAGAGGGTGAGGGTCAGGTTGGAAATGGACTGGTTCACCAGCGTATAGGCCTCGTAGGTCACCGGCACCATCTTCACATCGAAGGAGTTCAGGAACGGGGTGTCGAGGAGCTGTCGATAGAGGATGACTTTTGAATCCAGTCCTTTCCATTGGGCATAGGCTTCTCCCAGGACGGTGTAGCTTTTCTGTCCTTCCTGGAGCAGGCCGCCGCCGTCATGGTCCTTGCTGCCAGCCAACCATTGTGAGGTATAGGGGGTCAGGCCGAAGCTCAACCCGTTCCATGCGCCGCTTTTCAATTCCACCCATCCGCCCATCGCCAGTGTTTCCTGTGTTTGCGGGGTGTCGAAATGCCGGTTGATATAATACATTCGGGGATGAAGGGTGATGGACGCGTCTGAGAAGAACGGCATTTGAAGCGGCGTGTCCGAGCGGGCCGGGATCGTCCATAGACCCAACAAAAAAGCCATCAGAACAAGAGATTTCAAGCCGGATTTCAATCGTGAATCAATAGCCATTTGCGCACCTCATTTCATGGCCCATTGTACGGTCCGGGTTCAGACCCCGTCGAGGAAAATTCAGAATCCACCCGAAGCGGGCTAATCCAGCAGGGCGCCTTTGGGGCCGGCCTTGCTGTCCCAGTTTCGAGGCTTCTGGGTCGTGATGGAGGTGACGCGTTTGGTGGTCAGCTGGTTGCCGCGGGTCTTGGGCGTCCGGATGGCGACCTTCTTCGGTGCGAATTCCTGCTGGTGAATCTGCTGCCCCTTGCGTGGGGCATATTTCACATACAGGGTCTCCGGCTGGTCCGCCGAGAAAAACAGGCTCTTGGCCGGCGGGGGCGCACAGAAGTAATCCTTGTTCTGGATCACGCCGCCGAATTTGAATCGCTTCATGTGCGTGATCTGATCCGACACATAGACCAGCGTCATCACATGGTCCCGGTCATAGATCGCTGCGTAGAGGAGATTCTTATCCACAAACAATTTTTCGGGCGGGGGGATGACCCGGTAGCTGCAGTCGTCCCAGACCAACATGAGCTTGTCGTAGGAGGAGCAGGGGAAGAGCTCTTCTCCCTTCACATCGCCATAGCCGAGATAGTGTTTCTCTTTGTCGTGGATGATGGTGTGTTCCTGGGCCGTCAGCTCGCGCATCTCGATGGCATCGAATGACTCCACCTTGGTTTTGCGCGGATGCAGATCGGCATAGTCGCGAACCAGGTTTTTGAGATATTTGATCGTGTAGCCGCGGACATCCGTGAGGCTTTTTTCGACAGCCGAAAAGTCGGCCAACAGATTGTCCTCTTCCTTGCGGGACCTGTTGATGTCATACAGCGAGATGCGCTTGATGGGGATGGCTAGCAGCATGTCGAGATCGGCGGTGGTGATGTCCCGGCGGAGCTGCTCCCGGAAGGGGAGCAGGCCTTCGAGGATGGCCTCCTTGACGGCGGCGGCGGTGGGGCATTCCTCGATCCGTTTGTAGATGCGGTTGATGATGAACAGCCGCACCAGCGAGGCATGCTGAAGGGCTTCATCGATTTTCTTGCGCTCGATCTGAAGCTCTTTTCGGAGTAGGTCCACCAAGCGCGCGGTGTTGTGGCGGAGAATGTCATGCACGGACAGCTCAACGGGGCGCTGATCTCGGATCACAATGGGGCGCAGGGAAATAGAGACTTCACACTGCGTGAATGCATACAGCGACTGGATGGCTTGCGGAATGGAGGTGTCGTTGGGGAGCGCGATTTCCACTTCTACCGTTCCGGCGGTATAGTCGCGAATGGCTTTGGTTTTGACCTTGCCCTTTTTGGCCGCATCTTCAATGGAGGAAATCAGGGATTCCGTCGTAACGCCATAGGGCAGTTCGCGGACGACCAGGGTGGATTCATCCTTCTGATCGAGAACGGCGCGGAGGCGGACTTTGCCGCGTCCCTGATCGTATTCCCGGATATCGATGAGTCCGCCCTGCTGGAAGTCGGGAATGAGTTCAAATGGTTTTTTCTGCAGGATGGCAATCTGGGCCTTCAGCAGTTCACCAAAATTGTGGGGGAGGAGGCGGGTGGAAAGGCCGACGGCAATCCCCTCGGCTCCCAGCATCAGCAGCAGCGGCAGCTTCGCGGGCAGGACCACGGGTTCTTTGTTCCGGCCGTCGTAGGACGGAATGAACTCGGTGAGATCCTTATTGAACAGCTGCGTGGCGGCCAGATCGGTCAGTCGACATTCAATATATCGCGCCGCCGCCGCTGGATCGCCCGTATGGATGTTGCCGAAGTTCCCTTGTCCTTCGATCAGATAGCCGCGGTTGACCAGCACAACCAGCGCATCGCCGATGGAGGCATCGCCGTGCGGATGGTACTGCATCGTGTGGCCGACGATGTTGGCGACCTTGATGAAGCGTCCGTCATCCTTTTCATTCAGGGCATGGAGAATGCGGCGCTGGACCGGTTTGAGCCCATCATCTATGGCGGGAATCGCGCGATCTCGGATCACATAGGAGGCATACTGCAGGAAGTTGGCGTCGATCATCCGGTGCAGCGGACCATCGCCCAGATCCTTATCTTCTGCAGTCCGCTTCTGCACTTCACGCGTGCGTTTGCCGCCGATCGCCTTCTTCCCGCGCGTGGAAGGCCCGGAACCGTTATCGGCATTGTCAAAAAGAGATGGTTGTTCAATATCGCTCATAGTGCAGAAAGGAGACTATAGCGGGGGGAGGGGGGCGGAGCAATTACGAATTAAAATGAAGAAGTTAGATGAGGCATTGAGGGCTGGCGTCGCGATATTCCGGAGGGGGGCCGGTGGTTTGAATCGCCCCAAATAGGACGGAGGGTTCGCATCTCTCTTGATTTTGCGATGAAATATCTAAATACTTCCTGGCCATGCACGACCAGCCTGCCATTGTTTTGAGTCCGCGCGGCCACCTGCTTTGGGAGCGGGCAGGCGCCGAGATTTGGCCTGTGCCGGAGGCTGCGGAGCGCATCCAGACGGCTTTCGCAGGCGGTCCATCCGCTCTGCTGTTGCATTTGGCTTCGCGTGAGTTCGAGACGCCTCTGCCGCCTGTCGCCGTCTATTGGCGTTCATTCGCCCATCGCTATCTGGAGTCTCTCTGCCGCCGTCCTGAGTCCGAGATCGCCGCGCAGCCCGTCGATCTGCCCCCTGTCGGCGAGCGGACCGAGATGGTATTGCAGGCGCCGGCCATGCGCGGCATCGAATATCTCTCGCCCGATGTCTTGGCGATTCTCTGGGGTGCGCTCGATGGCCATGTCCGTGCCAAGGCCGACGCGCATCCCCGGGGTGCGTCGGAATTTCTGCGTTCATTGCATCCAGCTTGGCGCATGGTCGGGAGGGTCTGTTTCCATCTGGCGCTGAACAAAAAGGACGAGGCGAATCCCTTCGCATTTCTTGCAACCTATGCTTCGGGGGTCGGCGCCCACGGCCAGGTGCAGCACCGTCCGCTGGGGCAGGCGCTGCGCGATTATGCAGGGGCGAAGAACCGTGTCGCCTTGATTCATCTGCTCTCACCGGTTCAGGCGGCTGCTGAGAAAAGCGATCTGGTCAAAGAACTCGTCGAAACCACGGCGTTGTACCAGCCGTTGGCGTGGTCCCCGGCTCAAGCTATTCGCTTTTTGCGCGATATTCCGCTGATGGAGGCCGGCGGTGTGCGCGTGCGCGTACCCGACTTTTGGAAGAACAATCGCCCGCCCCGGGCCACCGTCGGCGTTGTCATCGGCGAAAAAAAGAAATCCGGCATCGGTCTTGACGCGCTGTTGAGCTACGAGTCGGTCATCGCGCTCGATGGCGAGCCGCTCACTCCCGCCGAGATCCGTCAGCTTCTGTCCGCCACCGAAGGGCTGGCCTTGATCCGGGGTCAATGGATCGAGGCCGACCCAGAGAAACTCAAGCAAGCGCTCGCATTTTGGGACAAGACCCGCGCCCAATCGCCCGATGGTCTCTCGCTGGCCGACAGCCTTCGTATCCTCACCGGCCTCCAATCGGGGAAGGCTGGGGATCTGGAAGAAAAGACGGCCGAATGGATGGGGCTGGTTCCTGGCACCTGGCTGGAGCAAACGCTCGCCGCGCTGCGCGATCCTGAGCGAATCGGTGAGGTAGCGGCCATTCCCGGTCTTCTCGCTGACCTGCGGCCCTACCAGAAAACCGGCGTGGCCTGGCTTTCGTTCATGCGCGAACTGGGCCTGGGCGCATGCCTCGCCGACGACATGGGGTTGGGCAAGACCATTCAGGTTCTTGCCATGCTCTTGCGCCGGCCGGTTTCTGCCGGTACGGCTCCCCGCCGCTCCGGGCTATTGCTCGCCCCTGCTTCGCTGCTGTCCAACTGGCGCACCGAGATGGATCGTTTTGCTCCGAGCTTGCGTTATCGCATCCTGCATCCCTCCGAGATGACCGCCGACGAGTGGAAGCGCGTACAGGCCAAGCCGGCCGATGCAATGCTCGATTGCGATCTGGCCCTCACCACCTATGGAATGGTCGCCCGCTGGGACCACCTCCGCTCCATCGAGTGGGAATTTGTGGTGCTCGACGAAGCGCAAGCCATTAAAAATTCCGCCACCCGTCAAACCCGTGCGGCCAAGGCGCTCAAGGCCCGCCATCGCATTGCGCTGACGGGCACGCCCATCGAAAATCGCCTCGGAGACCTCTGGTCGCTCTTCGACTTCCTCAACCCGGGTTTGTTGGGGTCCGCCAAGGAGTTCGGTGCGCTCGCGAAGCGCACCGATGACGCGGCGGTCATCGGCTCGATCCGCTCGCTCGTCCAGCCCTACATTCTGCGCCGCATGAAAACCGACAAGCGCGTCATCGCCGACCTGCCCGACAAGACGGAGGTCAAGGCATTCTGCGGACTGTCGAAGGCGCAGGCCGCGCTCTATGAGCAGTCCGTTCGGGATCTCTCCGATCAACTGGAAAATGCCGAAGGTATCCGTCGTCGCGGGTTGGTGCTGTCCTTTATTATGCGCTTCAAACAGATCTGCAATCACCCCTCGCACTGGTTGCGCGACGGCGCTTATGCCCCGGAAGCCAGCGGCAAGTTCCAGCGCCTGGCCGAGTTGGCGGGCGAAATTTCCGAGCGTCAGGAAAAGGTTCTGATCTTCACGCAGTTCAGAGAAATTATTGCGCCCCTGGCCGCATTTCTTGCGGGCGTTTTCGGCCGCTCCGGCCTGATTCTGCACGGTGGCACGCCTGTCGGCGATCGCCGCAAGCTGGTGCAGGCCTTCCAGCGCGAAGAGGGGCCGCCCTTCTTTGTGCTCACCCACAAAGCCGGCGGCAGCGGACTCAACCTCACCGAAGCCTCCCATGTCATTCACTTTGACCGCTGGTGGAATCCCGCGGTCGAAAACCAGGCCACCGACCGCGCCTTCCGCATCGGGCAAAAGAAAAATGTCCTCGTGCACAAGTTTGTCTGCAAAGGAACCATCGAGGAGCGCATCGATGAAATGCTCGACGAAAAACTTTCGCTCGCCCACGATATTCTTGATACTGATCGTGGCGCTAAAATGCTGACGGAAATGGACAACAAGGAATTGCTGAAATTTGTGGCTTTAGATATACACAAGACTGCAACAGTGGAATCATGAAAGGAAAGACAGAATGAGTTGGCGCAAAAGGCATTCTAGTCGCAGTTATTACGGATTTGCGCCCTACGTTCCGGTGGCTACGCGCAAGGCACAGGCGGCCAACAAGCTGAAAAAGCTGGAAAAGAAAGGGAGCAAGCTTCATCCGGTCATGCTGCAAGGTAAAAAGATTGCCTCCACGTTTTGGGGCAAGGCCTGGTGTAAAAACCTTGAATCCTACATGGATTATTCCAACCGCCTGCCCCGCGGCCGCAGCTATGTCCGCAATGGCTCCGTGCTCCATCTTGAAATCAAACCCGGCGAGATCGAAGCCAAAGTCGCGGGCAGCTCCCTGTATACCGTTAAGATCCAGATCCAGCCCGTCGCTCCCGCCCAGTGGAAAAAGCTCTGCAAAGAATGCGCTGGTCAGATCGGATCCCTGCTCGAACTGCTCTCTGGAAAGCTTTCCGACAGCGTCATGGGCGTCATGACCCGTCAGGAGTCCGGACTGTTTCCGTCGCCCAAGGAGATCGAACTCAACTGCTCCTGTCCCGACTGGGCCACCATGTGTAAGCATGTTGCCGCCGTTCTCTACGGCGTCGGCGCGCGCCTCGACCACCAACCCGACCTGCTGTTTCTGCTGCGCAGTGTGGATCAGTCCCAGCTGGTTTCCCATGCGGTTGAGGCGGACATCACCACCGGCACCGGCAAGCCCGATTCGGCCACTCTCTCCGACAGCGATCTTGCCGATGTCTTCGGCATCGTGATCGATACCGCCGCTAAGAAGCCCGTGACAAAGAAATCGGCAGCCAAGAAGCCGGCCGCCAAAAAGCCCGTGGCCAGGAAACCAGCAAGAAAGAACGTCGCCTCGAAGAAGCCCGCAGCGAAAAAAAGGGTAGGGAAGAAAGTCGCCCCCTCCAAGAAAAAGCCTTCCGCTCGCAAGAAAGCAAAGGGTTCAACGCCGTCCCCCGTTCCTGAAAAGAAGAAGCGCGGCCGCCCCAAAGGGGCCAAGGATAAAAAGCCCCGCCGCCCACGCGGCACTTGACTTCCCATCCGCGCACCGCAGGATAGTCTTTGTTTATGAAAGAATGGCTCAAACAGAAATACAGGGATTCCGATTGGGGCTTTCGCCTCCTGTTCCCCTGGGTGCGGGTCCGGGACTACCTGGCCGGGGGCTGGGTGTCCAACCGCCGGCATATCGAGCGGGAGTTTGAGGCCACCTTTGGGACGCCGCTGGACTGGGCCCACCCGCGCACCCTGAACGAGAAGCTCAACTGGATGAAGTTGAATGTGAAGGATCCCGTACAGCAGGTGGCCGCCGATAAGTATGCCGTCCGGGAACTGGTACGGGAGAAAATAGGGGAAGAGCACCTGATCCCGTTGATTCGGGCCTACGACCGGGCCGAGGACATTGATTTCGATAAGTTGCCGGATGCCTTTGTCTTGAAGGTCAATCATGGCAGCGGCCAGAACTGGATTGTGAGGGACAAGCATCAGGAGGATGAGAAGTCTCTGGTCCGGCAGTTCCAGGAGTGGATCCGGACCAGCCACTATGCCGCCTCCCGGGAGTGGCCCTATAAGGACATGCCCCCGAAAGTCGTGGTGGAAGAACTTCTATTCGATGAAAACGGTGAGCTGCCCTGCGATTATAAATTCCACTGCTTTGGCGGAAAGGTGGGCTTCATTCAGGTCGATCTGGATCGTGAGACAGACCATCGACGTAATTTCTATGATCTGGATTGGTCCCTGCAGCCCTTTATCTGGTCGGAGTGGGAGGGGGAAGAGCCTTCCTGGCCCAATGGAAAGGCCGTCCCACGGCCCGAAGGACTGGAGGAGATGATCCGGATTGTGGAAGTCCTTTCGGCCGGTTTCCCATATGTCCGGATTGATTTGTTCTATTGCCGGTCACGGGTCTATTTCGGCGAAATCACCTTCTATCATGGCGGGGCTTTTGAGCGGTTTGATCCCCCTGAGTACGATCTTCGATTCGGCGAACAGCTCATCCTTCCTGTCCCAACACCCTGATCAGCCTGAAAAGAGCCTGTTCTCGCACTTTTCATGCTTTTCATTTTTGGCTGTTGTGGAAGAATACGCTGGACTTTTCCATAGTGTGGAAACATTTTTTCCATACCATGGAAAAATCGCGAAACTTTTTTCCATAGTATGGAAAAATCGCCCCCGTCTGCCGGCGCGCCGGAAGCGGAGGACAAGGAGAATTTATGGATATCAAAGAAGTAGATGCATTAATTGAAACCGCGCTGGCGGAGGTGGCCGCGGCGGCGGACCTTGCCGCGCTGGAAGCGGTCCGGGTGAAGTACATCAGCCGAAACGGCATGCTGCCGGAGCTGATGAAGGGCCTCAAGGATGTCCCGAATGAAGGTAAGCGAGAGATGGGGCAGGCTCTGAACCGCTTCAAAGTGGCGGTGACCACCGGAATCAATGAGCGGAAGGTCGCGCTGGAAAGCTCAACGAAGTCATCCAAATCGGACTCATTTGATCTGTCGCTGCCGGGTCGCTGGTCGGGCCAGGGTCGTCTGCATCCAATCACACAACTGATCGACCGCACCTCTGCGATCTTTCGCCGGATGGGATTTGTTGTGGCCGATGGCCCCGACATTGAGACGGAATATTATAATTTTGATGCGCTGAATACGCCGGCCGATCATGTGTCGCGCGATGTGCAGGATACTTTTTATCTGCCGGGCGGGCTGTTGCTGCGGACACAGACTTCTGCGGTGCAGGCGCGCTATATGGAAAGCCGCAAGCCGCCGGTACGCATTGTGTGTCCGGGGCGGTGCTACCGCAGGGACACGACCGATGCGACGCACAGCGCTAATTTCCACCAGATTGAGGGTCTCTATGTGGATGAGCAGGTCAGCCTGGCTGATCTGAAGGGGGATATCGATTATTTCGCCCGCGAACTGATGGGGCCGGGCGTGAAATCGCGTTTCCGGACCCATTTCTTTCCGTTTACGGAACCAAGCGTGGAGGTGGATTTCTCCTGCCACATGTGCGGAGGCAAGGGCTGCCGCGTCTGCAAGCAGAGCGGCTGGATTGAAATCATGGGCGCGGGCATGGTGGATCCCAACGTCTTCAAACTGGCCGGATATGACCCGGAAGAGGTGACAGGATATGCGTTTGGTATGGGCATCGAACGGCTGGCGATGATTTTGTTCGGTATCGATGATATCCGTCGACTCTACGAAAACGACGCGCGTTATTTGGCGCAATTCTAATTTAGGACAAGAGCATGAAAATTCCATTGAGCTGGTTAAAAGACTATGTGGACTTCGAAGATACGGTTGAGGGGTTGTGCGACAAGCTGACCTTCTCGGGTGTGGAAGTGGAGGGTGTCGAAACCATTGGCGGCGGTGTAGACGGCGTGGTCGTCGGCGAAGTACTGTCGGTTGAGAAGCACCCGAATGCAGACAAGCTGACTCTGTGTGCCGTGAACTTTGGCGGTGAGGCCGAGATGACCGTCGTGTGCGGTGCACCGAATGTGGCAGTGGGCGGAAAGTATCCATTTGCACCATTGGGCACGACCCTGCCGGTCGGATTCACGATTGAAAAGCGCAAGGTGCGCGGCATCTTCAGCGAGGGCATGCTCTGTGCCGAGGATGAGCTGGGCTACTCGGAGGATCATGATGGCTTGATGGTGCTGGATGCCCAATGGGCTCCGGGTACTCCGCTTGCCGACGTGATGGGCCCGCCCGAGACCGTCATCGAAGTCGAAATCACCCCGAACCGCCCGGATTGTCTGAGCCTGATGGGCGTCGCCCGTGAGGTGGCCACCCTGTACGGAACCGAATTGAAACTACCGGATGCCACCTTGACCGAATCAGCTGATCCTGCGGACAAAGAAACCAGTGTGGTGGTGGAAGACTCGACCGATTGTCCCCGGTACACGGCCCGTATCCTGCGGGATGTGAAGGTGGGGTCCAGCCCGGATTGGATGAAACGCCGGCTGGAAGCAGCCGGGATCCGTTCGATCAACAATATCGTGGATATCACGAACTATGTGATGATCGAGTGCGGGCAGCCTTTGCATGCCTTTGACCAGACTCTGTTGACTGAGGGGCGCATTGTGGTGCGTCATCCGGCGAAAGGGGAGAAGATTCTGACGCTGGATGGTATCGAACGTGAACTGGAGCCGGAGATGTTGGTGATTGCGGATGCGGTCAAGCCGATGGCGGTGGCCGGTGTCATGGGTGGGGAGCATAGCGGAATCAACGAGGAGACATCGGATGTCCTGTTGGAGAGTGCAAGCTTTCGCCCGGCGGCAATCCGCTCGACAAGCAAGAAGCTCGGGATGCTGTCGGAATCCTCCTATCGCTTCATGCGCGGTGTGGATGTGCCGCTGGCTGATTTTGGTAGCCGTCGCGCCGCCAAGCTGATGTGTGAGCTGGCCGGTGCCACGTTGTTCGCCGGCTCGGTGGATGTCTGGCCTGAGCCGAAGTCCACTTGGACCGTGACCTGCCGCCCGGCCCGTCTGGAAGCCCTGCTGGGCATTTCGGCGACCCCGGAAGAGATTGCCACCGTCTTTACGTCGCTGGAACTGAACGTGCTGCGGAGTGATGCGGAACTCATCGAAGTGGAAGTGCCGACGTTCCGCGAGGACCTGACGCGCGAAGCGGATCTGATAGAAGAGTATGTCCGGATTTACGGATTGAAACGCCTTCCACCGACCCGCCCCATGGCGACGATTGTGCCGGATGCGGATGACAAGCCCGCGCAGGCCCAGAATCGGTTACGTGAGGTGCTGGCAGGATTGGGACTGCAACAGGTCATGAACTACAGCTTTCTGGGCGAAAGCCTGCTGGACCTGTTCGACAAGGGCAACACGCCCAACCGTGCCAAACTGGCCAATCCACTGACAGCCGATCACACCGTGCTGCGCGATGCGCTCCTGCCGCAGGTGATTGAGAATATCGGCACCAATTTCTCGCGTCAGGTTTCCGAGGTGGCCTTCTTTGAAACCGGCCGGGTTTTCTGCCTGGGTGAGAATCAGGTTCCGAGTGAAGAGGATCATGTCGCAATTGGTTTGCTTGGCCCCGTGGGCCGTACTGGGCTGGACAAAGTCTGCCCGGTGACCGAGCAGGACATGTTCCTGTGGATCAAGGGCCTGTGGGAGCAGGCTGCCAGAGCCGTGAACCTGCAGGGGGCCTCTCTGCGGCCTGCAGACCGCCCTTGGGGACAGGCCGGCCGTGGGATGGAGATTGTGGTGGCTGGGGTTGTGGCTGGATGGCTGGGTCTGCTGAATGCCGGAATCGCTAAGGAATGGCGTATTCATGAGTCTGTCGGGGTGCTGGAGATGGCCGTCGTGCCGATGGTGAAAAATGTGGAACTGATTTCCACCCTGACGCCGCCGCCGAGCTTTCCGAGCACCCGTCGTGATGCCGCCCTGATTGTCGCCTCGGATGTGACGCATGAGCAGGTGCTGAAGGTCGCCCGCTCGGTGGCTCCCGCTGAATTGGAGAAAATTGAACTGTTCGATATTTATCAGGGAAAGAATCTGGGTGACGGCCGGAAAAGTATGGCGTATGCCTTTACCTATCGTTCCTCGACCGGCACGCTGACCGATGAGATCGCCAACGGCTTTCAGGAGAAAATTAACCAGGCATTGAAAGCCAAGCTGCCTGCCGAGATTAGAGAAGGATAGAGTTTTGAAACTGGACCGTCGAACATTCATGAAACGTGCGGTGGCTGCATTGGGCCTGCTGGCCTTGAAGGGTGTCCCCACCACTTTTGCCGAAGAAGGCAGCTGGACATCGGTGGGGAGGGAGTCTGACTTTCCATTGGACACACCTCTGTATCTAAAGGACTACCTGGCCTATGTCATGCGGCATAAAGAGGGTGTTCTCGCACTGTCCGCGCGTTGCACCCACCGGGGATGTACGGTGGACTGGACGGAAGGCGAGTTCGTTTGCCCCTGTCATCAAGCCCGCTTTTCCAGAAACGGTGCTGTCTTGAACGGTCCGGCTACGGACCCCCTGCTGGAGATCCCGTCTAGGTTGGATGAGGGACAGGTTTGGCTGGGCCTATGAGACCCGTTGCAGAATCCGCACAGAGTAATTTATCGTGGATGACAGAGGAGAATGATTGATGCCAACGTATGCCTATGAGTGCCGGAAATGCGGCCACCAATTTGATGAATTTCAGTCCATTTCAGCGCCCCCGCTGAAGCGGTGCCCCAAATGCAAGGGGGCCGTGGCGCGGATGCTGACTGTGGGCGGCGGTATCATTTTCAAGGGTTCCGGATTTTATCAGACGGATTACAAAAAGACCTCGGCACCTGAAATCAAGCCAAGCGAGCCGGCGAAGACGGATAGCAGTGCGTCGAGCGAGAAAACGAAATAGGAAGGATTCCACCATGGCGGACAACAGTATGATGATGCGCTGCAGTCAATGTGGCGAAATGAACCAATTACCACGGGTGCATTGTATGAAGTGCGGAGCTAAGCTGGATTTTGATGCGGCCGAGCAGCACATGATTGAAGTCAATGATGTAACCCTGCAGGATAAGCTATCCCAGGCCGGGAAACTGGCGCTGATCGGTCTCTTCATCCTGATCATCGCGCTCCTGATCTGGCCCGGCAAGATGACCCGCACCAGCGGGGAAGCCATCGACGCCAAACGCTATCGCCTGAAAAGCGAACTGTTGGTCGATGCCTTGAATCGGGGGATGCCGGCTTCACAGGTCATCAAAGAGACGGAAATCAATGCCTATCTGAACGAGCTGGTCGAAGCTCAGGCGGCGGCCAAGAAGGGGCGTTCGGGCTCCCTGGAGGATATAGGGGCTCGCTTCTTTACGGATCGTGCAGAGGTGTTCATTGCTGTGGGACGCGGCCCGTTTACCCTGACGGCCCATTTCTATGCGAAGCCTCAGGGAGACGATCTGGTCATCACGAGCGCCAAGGCGGGGCATCTACCTTTACCTGGGATTCTGGGTCGCATCTATGCCAAGACGCAGAGCGGTCTATTCCGCCAGTTGAAGAACGAGTCGCGGATTGTGCGCAATCTGGATGGAGCCGTGGTGAACGATGGTTCGATTGAGGTGCTGGTCAAAGCGAGGGACTGAGTCCATGCGTGCCGTTGTTCAGCGGGTCTCGTCTGCGGAGGTGCGCAGCGAGGGGCGGGTGACCGGTCAGATCGGTCCCGGGGCCGTGGTCTTGCTGGGAGTGGGTAAGGCCGATACCGAAGCGGTGGCCGTGCGGCTGGCCGAGAAAGTCGTCAAGCTGCGGATTTTCGATGATGCCGATGGCCGGATGAATCTACCGATTTCTTCGATGACGGATGGAAAATTCATTGTGGTCAGTCAGTTCACGCTGTTGGGGAATACGGCGAAGGGGAATCGCCCGAGCTATATTGAGGCGGCGGCACCGGAGCAGGCGGAGCCGTTGTATGAGCGGTTTGTTTCGCATCTGCGGGGGCAGGGGTTTGTCGTGGAGACGGGTGTGTTTCGCACCATGATGGAAGTGGAACTGGTCAATGACGGGCCCGTGACGCTGATTTTGGATACCGACGACTGGTAATCGCCGCGCCGTCATATAGACGGCGCAGCGATTTCTTCGAGTTGGAAGGGGGGCATCCAGCTCTATGTTGACCCGCAACTAGCGCGACATGGAGAGCGACTCAACGCCAGGAGCCCCACTACTTGCATAGATCCCTGTTATGGTTCCCGCCGCTGAATCCCCTGAGAAACTGATATTTAAGGTCCAGGCATCACTGTCTACTGCATTGAGCGTACCATCGATATAGGTTCCACTAAAGGTATAGACTTTGTCATCCGCCCAAGCGTATGAGCCGGACACATTCTGGCCACTTTGTTTGATGGTCATCGTTCCCTGTGACGTAAAGGGACCTCTATTAGGACTGTTTCCCGTGAGCGTGTAGCTCCATATGCCAGCGATGTTCTCCGGAGCCGGAGCCGGAGCCTTATCACCATCTTCACACCCCGTGAAGCCCAGCAGGGCCACCAAACACAGCAAAGCAATCAACCATTTGTGAATTTTCAGCTGTTTCATCTATTTCTCCTTAACTGAAAGTCGAGTGGCGTCTGTCGGTGCGGGCACCCGCCCGGTAACCCCTTCTGGACCACCGCTTTTGAGCACGTTAATAGTGACTCTCCCAGATGGAAAACTCAATGCTAAATCGTGCCTAGCTATTCAGTTGACGGAGCGCCTCGTAGATGACGATGGCAACCGCGCTGGAGAGATTCAGCGAGCGTACATGGTCTGTCTGGATGGGGATGCCCAGAACCGAGTCGGCATGAGCCTTCAGAAGCGCATCGGGGAGCCCTTTGGTTTCGCATCCGAAGACCAGCGTATCGCCGGGTTGATACGGCACCTGATCGTACCGTTTGGAACTGCCGGTGCTGTAGAGGAAGAGGCGGGTGGGGCCAATGGCTTCGAGGCAGGCCTCCCAATCGGGATGAACCTTCACCTGGACATCCTCCCAGTAGTCGAGACCGGCCCGTTTCAGCTGGGCGTTGTCGATCTTGAAGCCAAGGGGTTCCACAAGATGCAGGCGGGTGCCGGTGGCTGCGCAGAGGCGGGCGATGTTGCCGGTATTGGGGGGAATCTCGGGATGGACCAGTACGACATTCAGGGGAATGGCGGGCCACTGGAAAACAAATTCTGCTTTGCGCGAGTGATGATGTTTCATGAGGAGAGAGTAGCAAAATCCATAAGAAGGGATGAAGGCTTAAGAATTTCTCACGCAGAGAACGCCGAGGGCTTCAGGCATAACCGATCATTCTTTGCGCTTTCCGCGTCCTTAGCGAAAGGTGGCTGTTTTTCTTTGTTCTGCACCGCCGGCCATTCTTGTTTTTTCTTAGTGCCTTTGTGTCTCCGTGTGAGAACCGGCTGTTTCCCCGTCCTGGTCATCCTGTGAATTCTGTCAGGTCCTTCTCTTTATTCCTTGGGTGTGTGTGTGGGGGGGGAGGCATTAAAAAATCGCGGCCTGGGGAGGGGCCGCGATTTGTCGCGCCAAGATGGGGTGCGCTTCAGCCGAGGATCAGATCCTTGGAGTAGCGGTCGGCATCGGCTGTGAGGAACTCTTCGTTGAGTTCGAGGCATTTTTTGGGGCAGATCTCGGTGCACTGGCCGCAGCTGATGCACTGGCCCAGATAAAAGCGGACCTTCTTTTCGCCCTCCACCTGCTCAATGGCATGGGCGGGGCAGACGCGGATGCAGAGGTTGCAGCCGATGCAGGTTTCGCGGTTATAGGTCATGGTGCCGCGGAACTTGACGGGGGTCGGCACGGGCGGAGAAATCGAAGCTTCGCCCTTTCCGACCTTCTCCAGGAAGCCGGTGATCGTGGGGGGCAGCTGAGCCGCCGGGAAGGGGTTCGTGTTCGGCTTCTTCAGCAGTTGGCCGAGCAATTCTTTTACCATCGGGAAACTCATAGGTACCTCTTATCGAATGATCGAATCCGCCATGATCAGGACCAGACCGATCAGGGAGATGGCGCCCACAATTTTCCAGTACACATCCACCACCTGGTTGATCCGGAAACGGGCGACGGAAATCCGGACCAGCGAAAGAGAGAAGAAGAGGATGACAAAGAGTTTCACGAAGAAGAACCCGACATCGGCCAGCCGGGCGGCCAGTCCGTTCCCGATGGCCACCATGCCCGAGAGGTTATAGGGGAAGAAGAGGGCGATGATCAGGGCGCCGACCACGATGGTTTTGACCGCGAGGGAGAGTAGGAAGAGCGCCAAGTTGCGGCCGGAGTATTCGACGAGAAGGCCACCGGCAAGTTCGGTTTCGGCTTCCGGGGCATCGAAGGGGATGCGGCCGAGTTCACCGGGGACGACCATCAGCATGGAAATCAGGAGCAGTCCGACACCGATGTCACCCATCGGGCCCACGAGAGACCAGATGGGGGTCTGGGCCATGGTGGCGAGGGAGAAGGGATCGGCCAGACCGGCATGCGACAGCTTCCAGGCAAAGGCGACGACCGTGGCGGCCAGCGGCAACTCATAGGCGATCATGGTGACCATTTCGCGCTGAGCACCGATGGTGGCGTAGGGCGATCCGGAAGACAGTCCACCGATGACCATGGCCAGGGCCGGAAGCAGGAGCAGATACATGATCAGGACGAGATCCCCATAGACATTCAGGATCGGAAGAAACTGAAAGGACGCCATCGGGAGATAGAGCAGAATGGAGATCGAGGCGGCCAATGCGACCAGCGGGGCGCCGTTAAACAGCCAGGGAACGGCATTGGCGGGGATGATGTTCTGTTTGGTCATCAACTTGGCCATGTCCAGGAACGGCTGGCGAAAAGGAGGGCCAATGCGCGCCTGCATGCGTGCGGCGAGAATACGGTCAACGGCCATGGCGGAAAGACCGGCAAACAGGCCGAACGCCGCCATGGCAAGCGTGCCGCCCACAGTCAAAAGGAGAGGATTCAAATTCATAGTCGATTATCCCGCGGAGAGTTCTGCCTGAATTCGGCGCATTCGTTCCACCGACAGGCGGTGGAGGTCGTCTTTTGTCAAAAGTTCCGTGTGGTCACCGCGCACCATTGCCACGCGGTCCGTGCAGGAGATGCAGGGATCGATCGAGGCAACGATCACCGGGATGTCGGCGATCTGATCGCCTTCCAGCATGGGGATCCATGCCATGTAGTTGCTGTAGGAGGAAGCCTTGACCTTCCAAGCCGTCGGGGCTTCCTCGCCTGCGGTCAGGCGGACATAGTGCATCACTTCGCCGCGCGGGGCTTCATGGCGGCCAACGGCTTCGCCGTCGGCGGCCTTGAGCTTGGCCAGCAGGACGCCCAGCTTGGGAATGGCGAGCAGGTCGCCTTCTTCCGGCATCTTGGCGATACACTCACGGATGATGCCGATGGACTGTTTCAGCTCGAGAATGCGGACGACGATACGGTCATAGACATCGCCGCGGATTTCGCCAGTGTATTCATCGGGGAGGATGGGGTGGATGTCCAGATCGGCATAGGCGGCATAGGGGTGATCGACGCGGACATCCTTTCGGATGCCCGAGGCACGTGCCGTGGGGCCGACGGGGCAGAGCTTCAGGGCCAGTTCTGGGGTCAGGACGCCGGTGTCGCGGCAGCGCATCTTGATGGAGGTGTCCTCTAGGAAGATGGAGACAAGCTTCTCGTAGGTCTCGTCATAGAACTGAAGGGACTTTTCGATATCGGCACACTGTTCGGGGGTGATGTCGCGGCGGACGCCACCAATCTGGATGACGGAATAGTGCACCCGGCTGCCGGTGAGGGCTTCCAGGAGATCCAGTACATTTTCGCGGACTTTCAGTGCCAGATAGAAGGCGGAATCAAATCCAAGCTGGTGGGCTTCGACGCCGGCCCAGAGCAGATGGGAGTGGATGCGCTCGAGTTCCGCAATGATGGTGCGGATATAGTGTGCGCGGTTGGAGGGCTGAATCTGGGCGATCTGTTCGACGGCTCGGCAGAAGGACAGGGCATGGGTGATGCCGCACAGACCGCAGATGCGTTCCGCGAGGAAGACCACCTGGAGGCAGTTGCGACGCATGCCCATCCACTCGATGCCGCGATGGGCTTGGCCCGGGGCGAAATCGGCTTTCAGGATGCGTTCACCTTCCAATTCAAGGGTGAACATGACCGGTTCTTTGAAGGCCGGATGCGCGGGGCCGAATTGAGAGGTGTAGCCGGAGGGTTTTTTGACTTCCAAGGTTTTCATGAGGGTTCTCCCTGGCTGGCGGGAGCCAGCGGGGGGGCTTCACAGGTGGCGCAGGTCGGGAGACCCTCACGGCCAGTGGCCCAGAGTTCTTTAATCATATCCGACGGAATGCCGGATTCGTCCTTTCGCCAGGGATAGACACCTTCGGGGAAATCTTCGGGCAGGAACAGACGGCGCCCATCGGGAATGCCCACGACCTCGATGCCGAGCATTTCCTGCTTCTCGCGTTCGCTGGTCAGCGCCCCGGGAATCAGATCGGTGATGGTGGGAATCTTCAAATCGGTCTTGTCGAGGCTCACGGTCAGTGTGATCAGGACTTCCTCGTGGGGAATGCCGTAGTAGATATAGAGGTGATATATCAGGTCCACCTGCTCACCGGTGTCGGCAAAGGCGATGACCGCGACATGGGGATAATGGATGTCGATCAGACGCTGGATGGCGGGACGGAGCGATTCGCGGGAAAGGTTCACCCAGACCTGCTTGCTGGTGAGGCCTTTGACGCCTTCGGCCCATTCCGTGCAGCGGGCAGACTGGAAACCGTCGCCGGCGGCCTCCTTCATCACATCGGCGAGTTCCTGAGGGGTCAGAATGTTCATGCGCTTTTCTCCGAGGCTTCCAGCCCGGCCAGCACCTTGACGACGGCGTCGATGATGGCTTCGGGGCGGGGGGGGCAGCCGGGCACATACATATCGACCGGGATGATCTGATCGACGGGACCGACAAGGTTATAGGAATCGTAGAAGGCGCCGCTGGAGACGCCGCAGGCGCCGACGCAGACCACGACCTTCGGGTCGGGCATCTGTTCGTAGACGCGTTTCAGGCGGGGGGCCATCTTGCGGGTCACCGCGCCGGTAATCAGCAGGAGGTCCGCATGGCGGGGGGAGCCCACCAGCTTGATGCCGAAGCGTTCGACATCGTAGCGGGGGGTGACGGTGGCCACCATTTCAATTTCGCATCCGTTGCAGGAGCCAGAATTGAAGAGGAAGGCCCAGAGGGAACGTCCGAGGGTTTGGGAAAGTTTCATGCCATCAATCCGATCACAAGAGTGAGCGCCATGACGCCCACGAACCATATGAGATAATCCGTCACGACTCCGGTGTGGAGCGGGACGACGCGTTTGTAGTAGCCCTTCATGGACTCCAGAAAACCCCAGTACATATTGGATGCGGGGATGTGACCGCCGCCGTTTTTAGGCTCATCGTTACCCGAGATGAAGGGCATATCCTGCCCGGAGTCCACCTTGTAGTCCTTGCGCCCTTTGGAGCGGATGAACAGCGAGACGATCAGGGCGACCGCAAAGGCCAGCAGCCAGAGGAGGGGATTCCAGGTCCCCGAGCCGGTCGTCATAGTCCAAACCGTATTCATCTTACTTTCCTCCAAGAATGGCGACGATGTAATCCGACCGGTCCACCAGCGCATTGACCGCGGGGGTGATCATGTGGTCGATGAAGGGGCGGGGCATCAGCCCGGTCACCACAACGATGACCGCCAGAAAGCCCATCCCAATCAGCATGCTCTTCGGCACTTCGCGGGCTTCCGCATATTCCGCTTTAGGGGCACCCATAAACATCGAGTGGAATACTTTCACAAACGAGGCCAGGGTCAGGATGCTGACGATCATGGCGATGATGGACAGGAAGGGGTTGAAGCGGAAGACCGATTCATAGATCAGCAGCTTGGAGGCAAAGCCGTTGAACGGCGGGATGCCGGCAATGGCCAGCGCACCGATCATGAAGAAAACCATGGTCCAGGGCATGGTGTGGCCGAGGCCGCCCAGCTTGTTCAGGTTGCGGGTGCCGGTGCGATAGAAGATGGCGCCAGCGGTGAGGAAGAGGAGGCCCTTGTACATCGCGTGATTGAGAATGTGAAAGAGTCCCCCAGCCATCGCGGTCCGACCGTAGGCATCCAGGGCTTCCCGGTTGCCGAGGACGGCCAGACCGACGCCTACGCCCAGCAGCATATAGCCGGTCTGAGAGACCGCGTGATAGGCCATGAGACGCTTCACATCCTTCTGCAGGATCGCCATCGTGACACCGACAAACATGGACAGCACACCGAGAATGATGAGGAACCAGCCGAAGGTCAGCCAGCTGAACTGCAGCACATCGCCATAGAGCGAGAACAGGATACGGAATAGACCGTAGAGACTGGCCTGGCTGGAGACTACCAGCAGGGCGGTGATAGAGGACGGGGCGGTCGAATAGGCGTCCGGCGTCCAGAAATGCATCGGGACAGCGCCGCACTTCATCGCCAGCGGGACGATTAGCAGCGCGAGAGCCACCTTGTCCAGCATGGTGAACTGCAGGCGGGCGGCGAGGGTCGCGATGTTCAGCGCATTGTATTGTCCAAACAGGATGCCGATGGCGATCAGAATGGACAGCGCACCCACTGTGCTCAGCAAGGCGTATTTCAGGCCGGCTTCGACGGCGACACCCTTGTCGATGCGGAAGGCTACCAGCGCGGCACCCGACAGCGAGGTGATTTCGAGGAATACAAAGAAGTTGAACAGATCCCCGGTGGAGACCATGCCGAAGATTCCAGCCACCAGCAGGAAGAGCATCGAGTAGAAGCCATCTTGGCCCGAGGACTTGGAATCCGCCACCAGTGAGTACAGGGTGACCGCTAGCGAAGACAGAGAGGCAATCACGACCATCAGGGCGCTGAGGGCATCTACTTCGAAGATGATCCGGATGGGGATGCCGCCGGAATCCATCGGCAGGGCCTGGCCCGCTGCGGCAGCGCCGAAGACGTACAAGACGGTGCCCGTGGTGAATACTTTCCACGCCAGAAGCAGGCCGACGGTGGACGTCGCCACGGAGGCGAGGAGAACCCAGAGGGAACGTGCGGTCTGACCCGCACGCCCGATCAGCGGCATGAAAAAGGCCGCAAAGAGGGGGGTGGCAACCAGCAGGGCTGGCAAGTGACGCATGAGTCCTGAGTCCATCATCCTTTAAGCTTTCTGATTTGCTGGGAGTCGACGGTTCCGTATTTCTTATAAATGATCATGGTGAACGAAAGCATCATGGCCAGGGTGGCCACGCCGATGACGATCGAGGTCAGCGTCAGCGCCTGCACGGTGGGCAGGACCATCTGCGGCGCATCCGGGGCATTCGTAAAGATGGGGGCGATCCCGCTTTGGCGATAGCCCGTGGCCACCAGAAAGAGGTTCACGGCCGCTTCCAGCAGGCCCAGTCCCATCAGGATTTTGATGAGGTTGCGTTTGAAGAGCATGGCATCGATACCAATGACGGCCAGAATCGCCACTGTAATGAACGGGAATGCCCAGAGAAGACGAATCATAATTCCTGCTCCTTCACGCCCGACAGCATATATAAGAGGATGACGGTCAGTCCGCCGAGCACTTCGATGCCGACGGCAATATTCAGAATGGGGATGAGGCCTGCGCTGGCCAGCACGCCGGGGTTGGCACCAAAGGCCACTGGAGTGGCGAAGGCGCCTCCGTTGTGGGCCATCCAGTTGCGGAGAAAAGCCCCGCCGGTGGTCAGCGCGCTCAGACCGGCCGTGATAAACATCAGCAGGCCGATGGTTTCACAGAGTTTCATCGTATTCTGGCGGATCAGGCTAATGATGTCCTGATAGCTGTGGGCCACCAGCAACAGTGCGGCACCTGTCGCCATAACCGCTCCGCCCTGGAATCCGCCCCCGGGAGACAGATGCCCGTGCACGACGACATACAGGCCGAAGATCAGGCAGAAGGGAGCAAACGTATTGGCGGTGGACCGCACAATCTTAGTCATTTTCATATTCTTCTCCCGGTTTCAGCTTGCGGAACATCATGCCCACACCCAGAACGGCAGTGAACAGGACGGTGGCTTCGCCCAGCGTATCGAAAGCGCGATAATCGAAGACGACGCTCGTCACGATGTTGTTGGCACCGGTCTGTTCCTGGCCGTGTCGAATAAAGTAGTCATCCATGTCGGTGACCGGCGGGTTCCCAAACGGCAGGCCGGCTGCGATATGCAGCAGGCCGCCGAGGAGGATCAGGAGGAGGGCAGTGAGAAGGGCAAAACGCATTATTCTTTCTCCTCGTACCGCTTCGTGCCGCGGATGGCGATGATGAAGATGGCTGTCGTCAGCCCGGCGCCGATGCCGGCTTCGGCAATCGCCACATCCGGGGCCTGGAGCAGATAGAATTCCAAGGACAGCAGCAGGCTGAAGGCCGCAAAGCAGATGGCGCAGTAGAGCAGGTCCTTGAGAAGGACCACCATGATGGCGGTGGCAATCAGGCCCAGCAGGACCAGCGCTTGTAGAACGAGGAGGGATGTCATGACTGCGAGTCCTCCAGACGGTCCACGACAGCCTGGACAGGCTTGTGACCGCGGCGATGTGCAGCACGGGCGATCGCATGAGCGCCCGTGGCATTGGTGATGGTGAGCACGACCAGCGCAATCAGGGTGTGAAACACCAGACTGGCGTATTGGCCGTCGGACGTTGAGAAATACTCGCCGGCGGCATACAGGATGACAGCCAGCGAAGTGAAGATGGTGCCGAAGGTGGTGGCCTTGGTGTCCGCATGCAGGCGGGTGTAGACATCCGGAAACCGGAGAATGCCGATGACGCCCAGCGTATTAAAGGTCAACCCGATCGCGAGGGCCACCCAGATGAGAACGGTCAGAATCACAGTTCGCCTCCCAGATATTTGGCAATATACAGCGTGCCCACGAAGGCCAGCAGGGCGTAGACAATGGCGACATCAACAAAGATCACTTGTTTGAAGGCCACGCTCAGCGCAATCATAGAAGCCACGACCAGCGTGTTGATGGCATCCAGCGCCACTACGCGGTCTGCCGCCGTGGGGCCCTTCAGCAGGCGAATCATGGCGAGCAGCATCAAGCCGACAAACACCAGTACAGTAAAGATCCAGATACTCATTCCGCAATCCTCCGAATCCAGGCGGGACAATCAAACTGCGAGAATACTTCAGAGGCTTCGACCATTTCTTTGTCATCGAAGGCTTCGGGCATGTTGATCATATGAACAAACAAATCGTTGGTTTCTTCATCCACATCCACCGTCAGGGTGCCGGGAGTCAGGGTAATGGAATTCGCAAGCATCAGCGTGCTGAAGTCCGTTTTCATGCCGGAGTGGACCCGCACGATACCCGGCCGAATCTTGCCGGTGATGACACGGATGGCCACATCGATGTTGGCCTTGGCCATTTCAATAAAGAAGGGGCCGATCGCATAGACGATGGCGCGAAGCCAGCGAAGCGGGTTCAGCGCCGCCAGACGGCCCGGCACACAGAAAAATTTCCTTGCAGCAAAGCCGACGATGATGCCCAGCACGGCACCCGCAATCATTTCCTGGGATGACCACAACCCGACCACATCGCCTGACCCTGCTGTCAGCAAAAGGTAGACGCCAAGCGCAAATAAACTAGTGACACAAAAAGAGAGCATAATTTCCAATCTGGCTAAAAACCGCGGACACATTAACGCAATGTCTCACGGCTTGCCATGCAATTCTTTGGGCGAACTTTACGGGGCAGGGTAAACCGTTTTACGGAAGAATCAAGTCAAATATTTTATGGAAGCGGAAATCCGCGGAAATCAAACCCAGGCGTGCGGCTGTCCGGTCGCCGAAATCACGGCATTCCAGAGGTCGCCTTCCGGGTCGATTTGTTTGCGGCTTGCAACGGCCGCGGCAATGGGGACATGCACATAGACGCTGTACCAGTCCCCGATAATCAGGTCGGTTTTGCCGGACATCGCCGCATGGACTGCATGGCGGGCATAGCCGTCACACAGGCGGGCATCCTGTGAATTGGCAGGAACGGAACGGATAATATAGGAAGGATCGATGTATTTCAGGTTGATTTCGGTGCCCTGTTTTTCGAAATAGGCCTGAATCTTATTCTTCAGGAAGGTCCCGATATCCGCTTTTTTCCGGTTCCCGGAGGAATCCGTTCTTTCTTCTGCAGCCAGCAGGTCCTGTCCGGCACCTTCCGCCACGACAATGACTGCATGGTGACGATCGACCATCCGCTGATGGAGTGTGGCTAGGAATCCCTTGGGCCCATCCAGAACGATAGGAATTTCGGGAATCAGGACGAAATTGACTTCCTGAGAGGCCACCGCCGCCCCGGCCGCGATGAAGCCGGAGTCGCGGCCCATCAATTTAACCAGTCCAATGCCATTGGGAGCGCCCTTTGATTCGCAGTGGGCTCCGTCCAGAATGGAGCGGGCCGATTCAATGGAGGTGAAGTAGCCGAAGGTCTGGCGGACAAACTGGACATCGTTGTCGATCGTTTTGGGCACGCCCACAATCGAGATGGGGAGCTTCCGGCGGGCGACTTCCTGTGCGATTTCATGCGATCCCCGCTGGGTGCCATCGCCGCCGATGCAGATCAGGATGTCCAGTTCATGATGGACCAAAAAGTCGACCATTTCACCGGTTTCCTGCTGTCCGCGCGAGGAAGAGAGAATGGTTCCCCCATCTCGATGGATGTCCTCCACATCGTCCAGTGTTAGAAGTAGGGGAGAGGGACCTTTGAATGTCAGCCCTCTAAATCCATTCTGGACCCCTAGAATTTCGCGGACGCCATAGTTATAAAACAGTTCAAGAAAAACGGACCGGATCACATTGTTGAGGCCGGGGCAGAGGCCCCCGCAGGTCACGACCGCCGCCCGGGTTTTGGCCGGATCGAAGAAAATCTTTTCGCGGGGGCCGGCTTTCTCAAACCCGGTTTCCTGATCCTGAGTCTCTCCCTCATCCCATTCCACCTGATAACGGACACGGGTTCGGTCCGAGACAAAGTTGCCGATGCAGTCGCCCTCGACGGTATTTAGGGCCAGCGGGGAATCAAACAAGCAGGGGCCCAGCTGCTGGATGGTCGTGTCAAGTACAAGTGCCATAGGAGTGCTCCATCGTTTGGATCGTTAACAAATTCGTCATTCTCTTCAAGGTTTGGAATGCATCCGCATGCGAAGACGGTAGGTGATCGCTTGGATGGACTGCGGGGGGACGGTCACGTCGAAGTGCAGTTCGCGGGTAGTTTCTTCGCAGGGAACAGAAGAGCGGACGAGATCCCACTGGAGCGGTGTCTCCGGCTTTTCCGCCACCT